>VOFF01000087.1_pt1 | contig 82265 bp, 122 predicted proteins | sample 5384061 | NCBI WGS metagenome assembly VOFF01 (sample SAMN12384725, study PRJNA508395) | human gut metagenome | isolation source: healthy gut E | host: Homo sapiens | reverse complement strand
TGATGATTTGAAAAACGTTTTTTCGCTGTTTGTGATTTTATTATACATAATGAAAAGAACTCCAATCGAGTTAACGTGCTCACAGCAGGGGAAATATAACAGCTAGTTTCGAAAAAAAGTAAAAATAGATATAATACGATTTTAAATAGAAATATTGTTCGGGAAATGTAATGTAATGATATGAGCAGGGAGAAAAGAAGATGTGTGCTCACAGCAGGGGAAAGTTATGTTATGAAAAAACGACCGTCTGCACGAGGCAGACGGTCGCAGTGAAAAATAGGAAATGGGAATGTTTAATCATTCGCAAAGGATCTTGATTCTGGCGAATGGAGTTCCAGTAATCAGCACCTTTTGAAAGACAGTCTTCAGCGCGTGAGATAAGCTGATCAGACGGCAACAAGAACCAACATGAATCAAGCAGTTTGTCTTCTGTGGAAAGCAATATATCGTACATCAGGTTAGTTAGAGTATCTTCTGGATAGAACCATTGGATTGTGTGGGTCAGTAATGGAAAATCGGTACCGGACATCTTCAGCGGCAGTTTGTGAGGTACTTGTGCTGCATGTCCTTCATAGTTATCCACATACTGGGGATAAGATTGCGCGGTTTTCAAAAAGTTCTGTGCCCACAGCCAGAGATTTGTAACTTCTTCATCTTCGTCCAGAAAAAGAATCCCCCGGAAAGTAAACTTCATCAAGTGCAGGTGATGGAGCAGAGACCATCTGCTGTTCCAGAAGATGCGCTGTTACAAAAAGCACCGATGAAATAGTCCGCGGTGGAGTAAGATGTGTTTGGATCAGAAGATGCCTTTGGCCAAATGATACGATGAAGACGGGTAAAAACATCTTGGTACAGGGTCCGGTCACATAGTCATTCGGTTCAAACAGTATCGGAACAGATGGAGGATCCCCTTCAAGCATATCGAGGGCATGTGGCTCACATTGAAACCAGAAGGGGTGGGTATATCCATACGAGTGGCGTTGTTTCTTGTGCTCCAGAGACAGCTCGAGTGCGTCAGCGGTAAAATCATTTAGTGCTGCAACAAAAGAGGCAACAGCGGAGGGAAGCTCTTTTCTGGCTGCCTGTGCCTGTTTGCGGTATTTGCTGATTTCTTTGTTCAATGTTTTGTTATCCATCAGTTTTGATGGAATTGGCGGTATTTAAATGATTTCGAATCCGAGAACAATGCACTTAGCGTACAGAAGATATCATCATACTGATGGCTGCGTTTTGCAGATTCCAATGCGGTCTGCAGTTTTTGCAAATAAACATGCAGATTGGTATCGGTATCTTTATTGGAATCCGAGGATACTTTTTTAAGCTGGCTTCATTTAAAGTATAGGCCAATCGTCGCGTGATCTCTGGGGAACAAACCAGTTCACGGAATTGGCGTAATGCGGAGAATTGAGGATTTTCTACGAATTCAAGAGTGGAAAAGCAAAGGTAAAATAGTTTGCTGATATTGGTAGGAATATCGTTTTTATGTAGTTGCTTTTTTAAGCTGCAAAGAATCTTGTATCGATCCTCATCATAGCTTGTACAGAAAAAAAGAATAATAGAGTTGCTTGTCCCAGTCGGGAGAGAGTGAATGACCACGCTTTTTGAGAAGATTAACGGCAAAGCGGTAATGCTTAAGTCGTTCTTTTGTAGTAAAGCAGTTGTATATCAATGGATCGATTGCGACAGCATCATCGGCGTTTTGAAAGCGGAGAAGTGAATTGCTGTTGCCTTCATCTTGAAATGCGAAACTGTAATACCGATTGGAAAATAGTCGGAGCCATTCTCGCAGCAGCTGAACAAGTTGGAAAAGCGAATAATAGTAATCACGGGTTGCATCTTTGAGATCGTATGAAGTTTCTGTTTGAAGGGCTTCATATAAATCTGTGATATCGTCATAAGAGGTTGGCAAATCCTCGCATACGACCGGAAAATCGTTATAATAGGCCAGAAGATTTTCATAAGAAGTAGAGAAGTCTTGATGAGCAGTCTGAAGATTATCGTATAAATCAAAGTCATCATAGCGTAGCTGATTTTTTTTTACATACAATGGAGAAATCCTCATAGTAAGATAGAAGATCCGTATATGAAACGCAGACAGACCTATAGAAGGCTTGTAAGTAATTGTAAATATGTGGAGAATGATCATAATCATCATACAGAGAACGAATAAGTTCGTCACATGTAGAAAGAGAGAAATCATTTCGCTTGCAATGTGTCTGGTAATAACCAAAATATTTTTCAAGTGAATAGACGAAATAGGGGTGCTGTTTCATCAGAGGCAGGAAACAGGCAGGTGATAACATATAGCGCAGATCGCCTTTACGCAGATAGTTGTTATACAGAACGGTTATTGCTTGGAGAAATTCCATGTCCAGCGTTCGCGGCAGGAACGAATTGTCATCTGTGTCGTTATAATAGCTGTGCAGCGGTTTGCGCCGGAGATTTGACATTTTGATGCTGTCGGATAGGTTGGGGAACAGCCAATCAAAATAGGCTTTGGATTCCAGAATATAGTTATTCGGGGGAATCCTTTTCAGTAGTTTGCGGGTGCAGGACAGTGCGAAATTCTTTTATACGGTACTGCTTTTCATATTTTTGAAGCGCAGCCATGATCCAGTCTGTGATGACACAGCTGATCAAAATGTCGTATAAGGATTGTTGTGTTCCGTTAAAAGTTGAGGTTTGTGTGTGCAGAAAAGATAGGAAATTTTTTGTATGTTTCTGCAGATACGGAAATTTTTTTAGTTTTTTTATCAAGCCAATTTGGCAGAGTCTTAGCGTTAGATTTAGATGGTTTCCAAGCAAAAAAAAACCGCAGATCATCTTCGACCTCTTGAATATTTTTTCGGAGTTTAAACGATTCAGAAGGTGATAGAAATTGAGGAGTTTCTTTAAATGTAATCATAAGAGTATCACCTCTATATATAAAGTATATTTATTCCAATCCTATAGGATATAAATGATCTATCCATAGGATATTTTCAATTCTCAGTTATAGTATAAACTGACAGGATAGTAATTGCTATATATTTCTATCTTATATAACAAATATCGTTCTTGAATGATTACTGTTCATTACTGTATTGTTTGGACGATATAACTTTTTTATCTGTGCACAACAGTCTGATAAAAAGTAAATCGAAGAAGGGATATGGAGATGAACATTTATCATTCTATACATACAATGACGTTACAGCGGAAGATCTTGCTGGAGGAAGTAAGCAGCTATCGAAGTCTGCTGTATGGCTTGTCTGACAGATATGGAACAGGCAGCTATCGAAAATCAGAAAATGAATACTATTTTTACATGTACGCATCGCAGGGCGTGATGATAAAGCCTGCGGGCCGCACGAAACTGCGGTTTTATCAAATTAACAATCAATCTCAATTCGCTGCTCTATATGGAGATACAGAGAGTAGCATTATTTAGCCCGTGCCGAGATTATATGAGAACACTGGATTGCAATCTGCGCGATATACTGCGGGATGCACAGCTCGGCGCACCGGAGACCTTCATGTTTGCGCGGGTGGATTTCAGTGTGAACGCCCAAACGCCGGACCCGCTCGCATATATTGCGCTGGCGCACAGAGGCGGTGTGCCGAACGGCTTCAAACGCAGACCTATCCGCGGTTTGACAACAAAAAGCGGATTAAACCGATTTATTACGCCTATTCTTACGATTTAAAAACACAGCACAGAGGATTATGCCGTTTCTCTGTACTCCAAGGCAGACCAACTGCGGGACGATTACAATGCGCAGTTCGCCGACTATCAGGATGCGCAGGGCATGCTTCGGTTTGAGGCAAAATACGGTGCCGCCATGTTGCAAAAAGCACTTCGGCATAACCAATCTAAGCTATTCACCGGAATTGCTGCACCGATTCCTGCAGGAATCTCCGTGTATCCTGTGCAAAGCCATGCAGGACTGCTTTCCGGCGGGAACATATTACTCGCTTGCGGCGGTGCAGGAGCAGCTTGCCCAAGCGGGAAAATCCGTGCAGAGGGAGCGGCTGGGCACATGGATTGCGCAGACCTCACGCATGGGCAGCGCCTGCAAGGCACGCCGTGCGCTTTGCGCGGAGCTTTCCGGATCGCAGTATGATGCGCTGATGAAATACCAGCGCGCAAGCGGGATCAATCCGGTAACAATCGGCCGCAAGTGGAAACAGCGGGCACTGCCGAGTCTGCAGAGTGTGTTCGGCTTCGACGAATAACGCATAAAGAGGGAGAATGAAAGTGAAACACAAACGGGTATGTGCATGATTTATCGTTTGGGAAATACTGGCGCCAACTATCGTGTAGTACGACCAAAAATGAAGTTTGACGGATAGCAGTACGGCATTCCCTCATCGGTGTGACCGCACACACTTGACTTTTGCGCACGAATATGGTATGATATGCAACAATCGAGCAAAGGTGCTTCACAGTGCCTTTGCTATTTTTATTTGTGCGGAAGGGGAGAAAAAGTGATATGCGCAGACCGGCGTGGCTTTCGGTGCGATGGTGGAGCAGCCGCAGTATTTTGACGGTTTCATTTTGTGCGTTTGCGGCGGTGCTCTGCATTCTGTTGGGCAGCAATCGCTACATGGCGGACTGCGTGCAGCAGGAGGCACAGGCGAAGGATGAGCTGGCGTCGCTGATCGCGCTGGGACAGCAGCTTGCAGATGCATCCGACCTGCTGACAAATGAGGTTCGCGCCTATGCCGAAACCGAGGATATCACCCATTTGAACAACTATTGGACTGAGGTTCTTGCCACCAGACAGCGAGACGCGGTAATTCAGACACTGGAAAATGATCAGCTGCCGGATGAAGAAGCCGCGCTTCTGGCGCAGGCCAAGCGATGTTCGGATCTGCTCATCGACACCGAGACACGTTCCATGTACCTGATTCTCGCCGCGGCAGGGCAAAATGCAGATGATTTTCCAGACGAGCCGCTGCACCGCTATGTCACCCGTGTGACGGAAACGCCGCTTTCCGGTGCAGATACAGCGCGCTCTGCCGCGCAAAAAGCGCGAAACCGCCCGTCAAATCCTGTACGATGCGGCGTATGAGCGGGCCAAGTATGAAATTATGTCGCCCATCGAGCAGTTCCGGCAGCAGACCTCAGATCGTTTAGAAAACGAAGTCGCACGCGCGACCGCCGGACGCCACACCGCCTCCGAGGTGCAGATTTTCTGCCTGCTGTGTTCGCTGGTGCTCATCGCGGCTGTGCTGTGGCTGCTGATGCGGCTGTATATCGTGCCGCTGCGCCGCTATACGGATGCGCTCTCCGGTGCGGCAGCAGACCGGATGCGGGTGCGCGTTACGCCGTGCGGCGCGAGCGAACCGTACCGGTTCGGTCAGATGTTCAACCGCCTGCGGGCGACACTGGAACGCGAACTGGAAAACCGCCGGACGGCGGAGGAGCAGATGCGGCAGGCGCGCGACGAAGCCGACAGCGCCAATCGGGCAAAAAGTGAATTTCTCGCGCAGATGAGCCATGAACTGCGTACACCGCTCGGCGCGGTGACCGGGTATCTGTATCTGCTCGAGCGCACGCCGCTGAATGCCCAGCAGAAACGCTATTGCAGCAGTATGTACACCTCGTCCGAGGCGTTGATGGAGCTGATCAATCAAATTCTGGACTTTTCCAAGATCGAAGCGGGCGCACTGACGTTTGAAACGGTCGTGTTCGACCCGACCGCACTGCTGCACGCCGTGCGCGACATGCTTGAGCACAGCGCGCGTCAAAAGGGGCTGACGCTGAAACTGGACATTCGGGGAAAGCTGCCGCAGGCTGTTAGCGGCGACCCGACCCGTCTGCGGCAGGTGCTGGTCAATCTGGCGGGCAACGCGGTCAAGTTCACCGAGCACGGCAGCGTTACCATCGCTGCCGAGGCCGTGCAGCAGGATGAAAATGGTGTCACCATTGCGTTTGCGATCGCGGATACCGGCATCGGCATCCGTGACGAGGATCAGGCGCGTATCTTCGAGCCATTCGAGCAGGCAGACAGCAGCGTGACGCGCAAATACGGCGGCACCGGTCTGGGACTGGTCATCGCGCGGCGCATTGTGGAAACCGCAAGCAGAGGCACGCACAAGCTGACACTCGAGAGCAGGGAAGGCCGCGGCTCGACCTTCCGGTTTGCAATGGATTTTGCATTGGCGGAGCCGGTTCCTGAGCCGGAATGCGAACGCTTACCCGAGATGGATGAGGAAAAGACGGTGCTGCTCGTGGACGACAGCGAGATCAACCTCGTGATGGAGTGTGAGCTGCTGCGCAGCTTCGGCCTGCAGGTGGACACGGCGGCAAGTGCAGGAGACGCCCTGCGGTTGGCGGAGCAGCGCGTGTACGATCTGGTGCTGCTGGACATCCGCATGCCGGATATGGACGGCTATGAGCTGGCAAAACGTTTGCGGAGGCTGGAAACCTATCGCGCCGTGCCGCTGCTGGCGCTGACCGCTGATGCAGTGGGAGGTGTCCGCGAGCGGGCATTGGATGCCGGTATGAACGACTGTATTACCAAGCCGGTGCGGCCGGACAGGCTGTATCAGGTTTTGCGGCGGTACTTTGCGCTGGCAGTGGATGCACCGGAAACGCTTGCCACCGACCATGGCGGGCTGTTCCGCCGCGAGCGGGCGCTTGCTACCCTTGGCGGGGACAGAGAGCAGCTTGCCGCGCTGTGCCGCCGGTTTCTGCGGGCGCACAGCCGCTCGGCGGAGTATGTGCGGCTGCATCTGGAGCATGGCCGTCCCGCGAACGCGCGTGCGCTGCTGCATGATCTTATTGGACTTGCGGGCAACCTTGGGTGCGACGCGCTATCGGATACCAGCCGTGTGCTGCTCGACGAGGTGCATCACAGCAAAATGGACACGCTGCCGCAGTTTACCGAGGTGTTCGACCGCACGATAGAGGAGCTGCGGTCGTTTGCGGAAACCCAGACCGAATCGCTCGGAAAACCGATGGAACAGGCCGCCAAAAAGCTGAAAAAGCTGGTGGAGAACTACGATTTTTCCGCCGTGCAGTGGTTCGAGCAGCACGGCAGCAGCCTGCGGCACAGCATGCCGCCCGAGCAGTTTGCGCGGCTGTCGGAGGCGCTCGAGCGCTATGATTTTGAACGAGCGGCGAAGCTGCTGGACGAGAAAGAGGAGTGAGGATATGTACCGCATTTTACTGGTCGAGGACGATGAGGCGCTGCGCTATGTGTACGCGCGTATGAATGCATGGCAGGAGAACGGGTTCTGTCTGGCGGCGCAGGCCGCCAACGGCAAACAGGCGCTCGAGCAGCTGGACAAGGAGCGTTTTTGATCTCATTGTGACCGACATCCGCATGCCGTTCGTGGACGGACTGGAATTATTGCGCGAGCTGCGCCGCCGTGCGATTCAAACGCCGGTCATTCTGGTCAGCTCCTACGGCGAGTTTGAGTACGCAAGGGAAGGACTGGTGCTGGGTGCGTTCGACTACATCGTAAAGCCTATCTGCGAGGAACAGCTGAACGCTGTACTGAGCCGCGCGGCGCAGTCGCTCTCGGCGCACACGGGCGAGGACAGCCAGTACGCGCTCGTGCGCGAAACCTTGGAGCAGCTTGGCATTCCGGTGCAGGAGGACGGCTTTGTGCATACACTGGCGGCATTTCTGGCGGCACACCTGAATGGCGTGATCACGATGGAACAGGCCGCCGAGCATCTCGGGCTGAGCAAGGACTATTTCGGCAAGCAGTGCCGCAGTCACACCGGAATGACGTTCGGTGCGCTGTACAATCAGGTGCGGGTGGCGTATGCCAGGCAGCTTTTACGAGAGAGTACGGACAAGGCCAGAGAGATCAGCGAACGGCTTGGTTTTGCCTCGCCGGACTACTTCACGCGCATTTTCAAGGAGATCACCGGCTGCACGCCGAGCGCTTACCGCGCCGCTCATCTCTGATTTTTAGCGGAGAATCCCTGCTTTTTTCGGTGTTCACCGGCTTTGGCAGGGTGTATGATAGGTACAGATCAAAGATCAACGAAGGTGGTGAAAAACGTGGAAAATTACGTCATCACGATCGCCAGAGGCTTCGGCTCGGGCGGCAAGCAGATTGGCAAGCTACTGGCTTCACAGCTCGGCATACCGTGCTATGAGAGCCAGATACCACAGATGGCCTCCGAATGCAGCGGCATCAGTCAGGAGAAATTCATGCAGGCAGATGAACGGCTGCGCAGGCCGAGTCTGCTGCGGCTCATTCGCAAAGCGCCGGATATCGACCGCGCGTATGCGCCGAGTGACCGCAAGTTTGTTTCTGACGACAATCTGTTCCGCATTCAGGCATGGATCATCAGGGAGCTGGCAAAATCAAAGCCGTGCATCATCGTCGGCAAGTGCGCCAACCATATCCTGCGGGATCGGGCAAACGTACTCAGTGTGTATGTGGAAGCGCCGCGCAAGACCTGTGGGAGTCCATCATGCAGAAATCCGGCGTAACTGCGGAACAGGCAAACAAATTGATCGTCAAAACCGATCAGTATCGCGCAGAGTATTACAAATACTACACCGGCGGCGACGATTGGACCAATCCCACGCTGTACGATCTGACGGTGAACACCGGCAGGCTGTCACGCGAGGACGCGGCGCGTCTGATCATTCAGGCGGCGCACATCAAGTTTGGTGAGGACGCGCTCTATTAAGTAAACAAGATTCGACAATGGGGTCGATCCGGAACGGCAGGTGCCGTGCGGGTCGGCTTTTTTCATTCTCAAATTCGTAAACCAATCCAGTAAAGGAGAGATTTCATATGAATTATTCCCTGCTTCGCAGACTTTCGGCAGGCGCGGTTTGCGCCGCACTGCTGGCAACCATGACCGCCTGCGGCGGCGGCTCCGCTGCACCGGCGGCAGACAGCGCGGATTCCTCTGCGGACGGCGGCACCGTAAAGGTTGGCCTGCTGCACTCGCTGACCGGCTCGATGGCGATTTCCGAAACGTCCGTGCGTGACGCGGAGGTGCTTGCCATCGACGAGATCAACAAGGCCGGCGGCGTCAATGGCTGCCAGATTGAGTACGTCGAGGAGGACGGCGCATCCCAGCCTTCCACCTTTGCCACCAAGGCGGAAAAAGCTGATCGACAGCGACGGCGTAGCCACCATCTTCGGCTGCTGGACTTCTTCCTCGCGCAAGGCGGTAAAGCCGATCGTTGAGGACTACGACGCACTGCTGTGGTATCCGGTACAGTATGAGGGCATGGAGTCCTCGACGAACATCGTGTACACGGGCGCAGCACCCAATCAGCAGATCGTTCCGGCCATCGAGTATCTGCTCGATAAGGGCTACAAGAATTTCTTCCTGCTCGGCTCGGACTATGTGTTCCCGCGCACCGCAAATATGATCATTGAGGCGCAGGTCAAAGCCGCAGGCGCGAATGTGGTCGGTGAGGAATACGCTGATATGGATCAGACCGATTTTGCCGCTATCATCGCCAAGATTGAAGCCGCAAAGCCGGATATTATCATTAACACACTGAACGGCACCGGCAACGTTTCCTTCTTCAAGCAGATGAGCGAGAAAAAACTACACCGCAGAAACCTATCCGACCATGTCCTTCTCCATCGCGGAGGAAGAGGTAGCGACGATCGGCGCGGACATTCTCAAAGGGCCACATGGTTTCCTGGAACTACTACGAGACCACCGATACCGACAAGAACAAGAGCTTCGTTGACGCATACAAGACCATGTTCGGTCAGGACCGCGTAACGAGCGACCCGGCAGAAGCAGCCTACGATGCAGTTTATCTGTGGAAGGCAGCCTGCGAGAAGGCGGGCAGCTTTGAGGTGGACGATGTGCTCGATGCCATCCACACCGGCGAAATCTCCTTTGACGCACCGGAGGGCACTGTCACCATCAACAGTGAGAACCAGCACCTTGCAAAGCCGGTTCGCATCGGTCAGGTTTCCGACGACGGCCTGATCTACGAGGTATACTCCACCGACGGTCCGGTCGATCCCGATCCGTATCTCAAGAGCTATGACTGGGCGGTAGCCGCAGGCATTCAGCCGCTTGAGTAACCAATTTCACCAATAACCCCCTATACATTCTATTTCGTTCCGGCAATACGGGCAAACTTCGGTTTGCCCGTGCTGGAATCCGAAAATGAGAGCAAAAAACGCTTTGCTCCGATTTACGGATTCGAGCAATATGAGGAGGGAACACAATGCAAGAATTCATTACCACGCTGTTTAACGGCTTGAGTCTCAGCTCTATTATCCTGCTGACCTCGCTCGGACTTGCCATCACGTTCGGACTGATGCGCGTCATCAACATGGCGCACGGTGAGTTCGTCATGATCGGTGCATACATGACCTACGTCACCCAGCAGCTGTTCTCGGCATTTCTGCCGATCTCCATGCGCGACTGGTACTACATCGCAGCGCTGCCGCTTGCCTTTGCGGCGACGTTCCTGCTCGGTGCGGTGCTGGAAAAGCTGGTCATTTCCCGGCTGTACGGCCGCGAGATCGACTCGCTGCTGGCTACCTGGGGCATCAGCCTGATCCTGCAGCAGGCGGCACGTTCGATCTTCGGCGCACAGGGCGTTAACGTAAACGCACCGAAATTCCTGTCCGGCGGACTGACCGTGGCGGGCTGCACATTCTCGTACAACCGCCTGTTTATTCTCGGTCTGGTGCTGGTATGCCTCGGCGGTGTCGGTCTGCTGATGTACCGCACAGCATTCGGCCGTCAGGTACGCGCGGTCATGCAGAACCGACCGATGGCGCAGTGCATGGGCATCAATTCCCGCCGTGTGGACAGCCTGACGTTTTCGCTCGGCTCGGGTCTTGCCGGCCTTGCAGGCTGCTCGCTGGCGCTCTTAGGCTCGATCGACGCGACCGTCGGTCAGAACTACATCGTCAACTCGTTCATGGCGGTCGTACTCGGCGGCGTAGGCCGTCTGCTCGGTACGGTCGTAGGCTCGACGGCTATTGGCGGCGCAAGCATTTTCGCAGAAAACTACACCTCGGCAACCATTGCCAAGGCTATCGTGCTGCTGCTCGTGATCGTGTTCCTGCAGAAGCGTCCGCAGGGTTTGTTCACCATTCGCAGCCGCAGTCTGGATGATTAAGGAGGGAGAAACCGATGAAACTGCTCAAAAAGCAGGGCATGAATCTATGCTTTGCCGTAATTGTTGCCGTGCTGGCGGCCATGCCGCTGCTGCTGCAAAGCGGCGTGCTGACGGCAAGCTCGACCATCCTGTACCTCGGCAAGTGCATTGCCTTTGCCATTGTGGCCATGGGACTTGACCTCATCTGGGGCTATACCGGCATTCTGTCGCTCGGCCACGGCCTGTATTTCGCCCTCGGCGGCTATGCGATGGCGATGTACCTGAAATTGCAGGCGACTGGCGGCAGCATCACGGATTTTATGCATGTCGGCGGACTAACCGAGCTGCCGATGATCTGGAAGCCGTTCCAGACCCTTCCGGGTGCGATCGTTATGCTGTTTATCGTGCCGACTGTCGTTTCCGGTCTGATCGGCTATTTTATCTTCAAAAACCGCGTTAAGGGCGTGTATTTCTCCATCATTTCGCAGGCTTTGACCTGGGCAGCGTACTCCATCTTTATCGCGCTGTCGCCGTACACGAACGGCAATGTCGGCATCACGGAAATCCAGACCGTGCTCGGCAGCATCCGCGGCGAGAAAAACCGCGGCAACATGTTCCTGCTGTTCTACGGTGCGCTGCTGCTGATGGTGCTCACCTATGCACTCTGCCGTTTTCTTACCACGCGCAAGTTCGGCAAGCTGCTTGTCGCTATCCGCGACGGTGAAAACCGCACCTATTTCTCCGGCTATCAGGTCAGCCACTACAAGACCTTCGCGTATGTGCTCTCTGCCATCATGGCGGCTGTGGCAGGCGCGGTGTTTGTCAACTTCAACGGCTCGATCACGCCGTCGCAGATGACGATTTCGTACTCCATCACCATGGTGATCTGGGTCGCTGTCGGCGGACGAGGCACCATCATCGGTGCGGTCATCGGCGCGTTTCTCATCAACCTGTGCGAGTACAACCTGTCCTCCGGCGGACTGGTTGATGTATGGCAGTACATCATCGGTGCAGTGTTCGTGCTGACCATCCTGTTTATGAAGGGCGGTCTGGTCGGTCTGTTCTGCGAGCAGATTCCGGCGCTGCTGCACAAGGAGCGCAAGCCCAAGGTCGATTTGGCGCAGAAGGCGCAGAAAGGAGCGTAAACCATGGCAGGAAACAGCACAGTGCTGGATATCAAGAATGTTTCGGTCTGCTTTGACGGCTTTTACGCGCTGACCGAGGTCAATGCCGCCGTCAAGCGGCACTCCATCCACTTTTTCATCGGTCCGAACGGCGCAGGCAAGACCACGCTGCTCGATATCATCTGCGGCAAGACCAAAGCCGACCGCAGGCAGCGTTATCTTCCATCCGGAGAGCCGCGCGGATGTGCGCCTGACCGGTATGCCGGAGTATAAAATCGTCCGCGAGGGCGTTGGCCGCAAGTTTCAGGTGCCGAGCGTGTTCGGCAGCCTGACCGTCTGGGATAACATGATGCTGTCGCTCAAGGGGCACAAGGGCATCTGGGATTCGCTGTTCGGCAGGCCGACAGCGGACGAGCTGGCGCAGATCGACCGCGTGCTCGACAAGGTCGGTCTGCTGGACAAGGCGCAGACGCGGGCGGGTTCTCTGGCGCACGGTCAGAAGCAGTGGCTCGAGATTGGGATGCAGCTGGTGCAGCAGCCGGAGATCATCATGCTGGATGAACCGGCGGCAGGCATGGGCAAGCCGGAGACCTTCAAGACCGGCGAAATCCTGCGTGAGATTCAAAAGGAATGCACCATCATCGTCATTGAGCACGACATGGACTTTATGCGGCAGGCGGCGGACGTCGTAACCGTGCTGCACGAGGGCAAGGTGCTCACCGAGGGCACGGTGGACGAGGTGCTGGCCGATGCGACCGTGCAGGCGGTCTATCTGGGACGCGGCAAGGCCGCAAGCTGAGCGAAAGGGCGTGAAAACAATGCTGAAAATTCGAGGACTGGAAAGCTGCTACGGCGAAAGCTGTATCGTGAGCGGACTGACGCTCGATGTACCCAAGGGCGAGATCGTCGGTCTGATCGGGCGAAACGGCGTGGGCAAGTCCACCACGCTCAAGAGCATCATGGGTCTGGTGAAAAAACACCGCACGGCGCGATCGAACTGGACGGCGAGGATATTATCCGCCGTCCGACTTACGAGCGGGCCGGCGCCGGACTGGGTTATGTGCCGCAGGGCCGCGATATTTTCCCGCAGATGACCGTGCAGGAAAAATCTGGAGCTGGCGCTCTATGCGCAGAAAAAGCACGGCAAGGTGCCGGATTACATTTACGATCTGTTTCCCATTCTGCCGAAGTTTGCCGCACGGCGAGGCGGTGATCTTTCGGGCGGTCAGCAGCAGCAGCTCGCCATTGCGCGTGCGCTGGTCGCGGACCCTGAAGGTGCTCATCCTCGATGAGCCGACCGAGGGTATCCAGCCGTCCGTCATCGCGGACATCGGCACGGCGATTCAGCGTGTCAACAAGGAACTGGGACTGACCGTGCTGCTGGTTGAGCAGTATCTCGACTTTGTGCTCGAAAACACCACGCAGCTGCATGTGATGGAAAAGGGTGCGCTGATTTACAGCAGTGCGACCGCTGAGGCAGACGGTGCTTACATTCAGCGCCTGATGACCGCATGAGTGGGGAGCAGCTGCCGGAAAGCACGGCGCATATCCTCATTGTGGATGATCTGCCCGACCATCTGGCGTTTGCGGGCACGATCCTGCGGCAGCAGGGCTACCGCGTACATGCCGCCACAAGCGGACGGGCAGCGCTCGCATTCCTCGAAAAGCGGCTGCCGGATTTGATCGTGCTCGATATCCACATGGAGGGTATGGACGGACTGGAGCTGTGCCGCCGCATCAAGGAAAACAGGCAGACAAGCGAAATTCCGGTGATTTTCGTCACCGCAGAGACCGCACCCGAGGTTATCACCGCCGGATTTGACGCAGGCTGCTGTGATTATGTTCCCAAGCCGTTTGTACGCGCAGAGTATCTTGCGCGTATTTCGGCGCATCTGCGCATTGCGCGGCAGAACAAGGCACTTCGTACGGCGTATGAGGAGCTTGACCGCTTCTGTTCGGCTGTGTCGCACGATCTGAAAGGTCCGCTCAGCGTTATACGTATGCTGCTTTCCATGCTGAAGGACGAGTTGGGCGACAGCGTGCCAGACGAAGCTGCACACATCTTCGGCATACTGGACGGCAAGGCGGAGCTGCTTACCGCAATGGTGGAGCGGCTGCTCGAGTTTTCGCGCATGTGCAGCATCCGTCCGAACATGGTGCCGCTGGACATGAGCACGCTGCTGCACGAGGTCTACGACGAGCAGCGGCTCGCGGAGCCGGAACGGCAGGTCGAACTGGAAATGGAGCCGCTGCCGACCGTCCACGGAGATGCGGTTCTCGTGCGTATGCTGCTGAAAAACATCATCAGCAACGCGTTTAAGTTCACGCGCGGGCGCGAAAACGCAAAGATCACCGTCACGGCAGGCGAGGAGGACGATTTCACGGTTATCGCCGTCTGCGACAATGGTGCAGGCTTTGATATGCGGTATGCCGACCGGCTGTTCCGGATTTTTCAGCGTCTGCATGACGACAGCGAATTCGAGGGCACGGGCGTCGGTCTGGCGATGGCGCAGCGTATTATGGAGCGGCATGGCGGCAGAATCCGCATGACCGGCGAAGTAAACAACGGTGCGACTGTGTTTTTTATATTTTCCACAGGAATAAACAGTGATTTAGATGAGTTTTAGGAGGGTTATTTATGCATATCGCAAGCACATTGATTTCTGCCGCAGTAGGCGGCGCATTCGAACCGGCTCGGGCGGCGCAGTAGTCGCTTCGGGTGCCAAATTCCATAAGGAGAAAAATCCGAAGCCGCTTCTTATGGGCGCGGCAGGCGCGGCTGTATTTGCGGCACAGATGATGAATTTTTCCATCGCGGGAACCGGCTCCTCGGGACATATCGGCGGCGGATTTCTGCTCGCGGCGGTGCTCGGACCGGTACCGGCGTATCTCGTGATGAGCGTGATCCTGAGCGTGCAGTGTCTGCTGTTCGGTGACGGTGGTCTGCTCGCGCTCGGCTGCAACCTGTTCAACATGGGCATCGTGCCGTGCTTCCTCATCTATCCGCTGCTGAAAAAAGCTGCTCGGCACCAAAATGCGTATTCCTGCCGCGGCGCTCGGCGGTGCGCTGAGTATGTTCACCGGCGCGCTGTGCGTGGTCGGGGAAGCGCTGCTTTCCGGCGCAAACGGCATGGATGTTTCCACGTTTATCATCAACATGGTGGGCATTCACGCAGCAATCGGTGTCGGCGAGGGCCTGATCACCGCCGGTCTGCTGGCGGCCTACGACAAGGCAAACGCATACGGTGAAAAGACCGCTGTCGCCGGTACGCTTGGTCTGGCAGCGGTGACGAGCGGTCTGCTGTCCGCCTTCGCGTCCGCCAATCCGGACGGTCTTGAGTGGTCGGTGATGCGCGTTGCCGGTGCGGCAGAGCACACCTCGGCGGCGCATGTTCTGCTGGACAATATCCAGTCTGCAACGGCGCTGCTGCCGGACTACGCATTCCGTGCTGTGGAAAACGTGCTGACCTCCGGTGCGGCAGGCCTGATCGGCTGTGCGGCTGTGTTTGCACTCGCGGTGCTGACCGGTGCAATCCTGACGCGCACGGCGAAAGCCGCAGCCTGACCGAAAGGAGCGACAATCATGCGATTAACTCCGCGCGAGACCGATAAATTATTGCTGCATCTGGCCGGAAATCTGGCAAAGGAACGCCGTTCCCGCGGTGTAAAGCTGAATTACCGGAAACCATCGCGTACATCTCGAGCGAGATTGCCGAGATGGCACGCGACGGCAAAACGGTGGCCGAGCTGATGCAGGAAGGCCGAAAGCTGCTCTCCGCCGACGATGTGATGGACGGCGTGGCTGAAATGATTCACGAAATCCAGGTCGAAGCGACCTTCCCGGATGGCACCAAGCTAGTGACCGTGCACGATCCGATTCCGGCAAAGCAGGCGCTCATTCCGGGTGAGGTGCTGACCGAGGACGGTACGATCTGTTTGAACGAAGGCCGTCCGACGGTTGAGATTTCCGTTACGAGCACGGCAGACCGTCCGATACAGGTCGGCTCGCACATTCACTTTTCGAGGTCAACAAGCGTCTGAAATTCGATCGCAAGGCTGCATGGGGTATGCGGCTGGATATTCCATCCGGCACAGCCGTGCGCTTTGAGCCGGGCGAGACAAAGACCGTGCGGCTGGTCAAAATCGGCGGCACGCGTGAGGGCTACGGCCTGAACGGACTAGTAAACGGTTCGTTGGATGACTTCACCGTGCGCGACACCGCATTCGCGCAGGCAAAATGGCAGGGCTTTCTGGGATTGGAGGACGAGGACAAATGATCGAGCTTTCCCGCAGAGATTACGCGCAGATGTACGGTCCAACGACGGGGGATAGAGTGCGTCTGGGCGATACCTCGCTGCTCATCGAGGTGGAAAAGGACCTGACCGTGTACGGCGACGAAGCCAAGTTCGGCGGCGGCAAAAGCCTGCGCGACGGCATGGGACAGTCATGCACGCACACGGACGAGGAATGTCTGGATACGGTCATCACGAATGCGCTCATCGTGGACTGTACGGGCATTTACAAGGCGGATGTCGGCATTAAGGACGGCAAAATATCCGGCATCGGCAAGTCCGGCAATCCGCATATTATGGATGGCGTCACACCGGGTATGATCGTCGGCGCGTCCACCGAGGCCATTGCAGGCGAGGGGCTGATCCTGACCGCAGGCGGCATCGACAGTCATATCCATTTCATTTCTCCGACGCAGGTGCGCACGGCGCTGTATTCCGGCATCACGACCATGATCGGCGGCGGCACCGGTCCGGCAGACGGCACGAACGCCACCACCTGTACACCGGGTGCGTTCCACATTGCACGCATGCTGCAGAGCGCGGAAGATTTACCGATTAACGTGGCGTTTCTCGGCAAGGGCAACTGCTCGACAGCAGGTCCGCTCGCCGAGCAGATCGAGGCCGGTGCCGCCGGACTCAAGCTGCACGAGGACTGGGGCAGCACGCCTGCCGCCATCGACTGCTGTCTGTCGGTCGCGGAGCGGTACGATGTGCAGGTGTCCATTCACACGGACACGCTCAACGAAACCGGCTGTGTCGAGGACACGATAAACGCCTTTCACGGACGCACGATTCACACCTATCACACCGAAGGCGCAGGCGGCGGTCATGCACCGGATATCATCCGTGCATCGGCGTACGATTACGTTCTGCCGTCTTCGACCAACCCGACTATGCCGTATACCCGCAACACCATCGATGAGCATCTGGATATGCTGATGGTATGCCACCACCTCGATAAGTCCAATCCCGAGGATATCGCCTTTGCGGACAGCCGTATTCGGCCGGAGACCATCGCGGCAGAGGACGTGCTGCATGACATGGGTATCTTCTCCATGATGTCGAGCGATTCGCAGGCCATGGGGCGTGTGGGCGAGGTTATCACGCGCACCTGGCAGGCGGCGGACAAGATGAAAAAAGCAGCGCGGCACGCTGGACACGGACTGTGCCCGCAAGATAACAACCGTGTCAAGCGCTACATTTCCAAGTACACCATCAATCCGGCGGTGACGCACGGCATTTCCGAGTATGTCGGTTCGATTGAGGTCGGCAAGCTGGCAGACCTCGTGTTGTGGCAGCCTGCGCTGTTCGGTGCGAAGCCGGAAATGGTGCTCAAATGCGGTACGATTACGGCTTCCCGCATGGGAGACGCAAATGCGTCCATTCCGACGCCCGAGCCGGTGGTCTACACGGATATGTTCGGCGGATATGGAAAAGCACTGTCGCAAAGCTGTGTGACGTTCGTTTCCAAGTGGGCGTATGACCACGACATTGCCGGACATCTGGGACTGGAGCGCGTGGTGCTTCCGGTTTCGCACTGCCGCGACATCAGCAAGCGCGATATGCGCCACAACGACACGTTGGCGGACGTTCGGGTCGATCCGGAAACCTACACAGTGACGGTGGACGGCAAAAGATCACCTGTGAGCCGTTCTCCGAGCTGGCACTCGCACAGCGGTATTTTCTGTTCTGAGGAGGAAAAGCAACATGATCGCAGAGCATATTTTAGGCAATGTACGGGATGGCGTGACGGAAACCGTCGTCAATATTCCATTTGAGTGGTTCGAAACCGAAAAGAAGCGTATCGCCAAGACCGCCGAGGACGGCACCGAATTCGGCGTGTGTGTCGGCGAACCGCTGCACGACGGCGATATTCTTGCACGGGAGAACGGCAAGGTGTATGCGGTGCGGATTGCACCGTCGCGCCTGATCGAAACGCGCGTTTCCACCATGCAGGAGATGGGCCGGCTGTGCTTTGAACTGGGAAACCGGCATTTGTCGCTCAAAATCGAGCCGGACCGCGTGACCGTGCCGTATGACGAGCCGACACTGCTGTATTTACAGCACCTCGGCTTTAACGCGCACGAAACGCACGCCGCCTTCGCGGATTACATTGTGTGCAAGGCGCACGGCGCGAGCGGGACGGCACACAGCCATCATCATCACCATGAATGAGCTGAAACGGCTGTATATGCTGCAAATCTGCGACAGTTTGTTCCCGATCGGCGCGTTCACGCTGTCCAACGGTTTGAAACCTATGTGCAGCACGGCGTGGTGGATTCGCCGGAAACGCTGGCGGCGTATCTCGCGGATTATCTGGCGCTTGCGCCGTATCAGGAGCTGGGCGTGGCCGCGCTCGCCATGCAGTACGCATCCGAGCCGGAAAACTGGCGACGGCTCGATCAGCTGTACACCGCCTGTCGAGCGCCGATGGAGGTGCGGCAGGGAAGTGCCAAGCTGTGTATGCGGCTCATTAAAGCCGCCGAGCAGATCGCACCGGTGGAGAGTCTGCAGGAGTATCGCGCGTGCATTGCGGACGGCACCTGCACCGGACAGCATCCGATCGCGGTCGGACTATTCGCGGCGGCGCATGAGGTGGAAAGGCAGGAGGCAATGTCCATCTACGGCTACTCGCTGCTGAGCGGACTGACCGCTGCGTCAGCTGGATGCACAGCGTGTGCTGCACGAGAGTTTTCCGCGGCTGCTGGATGCGGTGCAGACCGCGCTTTCCGTCACCGAGGATGCGCTCGGCATAGGCGGTCCGGCGTTTGATATTTTCGCCATGCAGCACGAAACACTCTATTCAAGACTATACATGAGTTGAGGAGAATCGGTTATGAGCTTTGTAAAAATCGGCATCGGCGGTCCGGTCGGATCGGGCAAAACCGCACTCATCGAGCGTTTGACCCGCCGTATGAGCAAGAAATACAGCATTTGTGTCATCACGAATGACATTTACACCCGTGAGGACGCGGAATTTCTGATCAAGAACTCCTGTTTGCCGCCCGAGCGTATCATCGGCGTGGAAACCGGGGCCTGCCCGCACACCGCCATCCGTGAGGATTGCTCGATGAATCTGGAAGCAGTGGATGAGATGGCAGAGCGGTTCCCAGATGTGCAGATCATCTTCATCGAGTCCGGCGGCGATAGATGGAAAGCCGCATTTTTTCGAGGGCAAGTGATGGAAAGCCGCATAGACAGCGCGGCAGAACGGCCGCACGCAGGTCGAGGATATGTACTTCACCGCGCCGTACAAGATCATGCGGCCGCTGTACAACGGCGGGCATACCGACCTGATCCTGATGGCAGCTTCGGCGGGTCTGCTTGCGAGCGACAGCATCGATGCACAGTACACGTTCGGGGATGGCTCGGATGTGTCCATTCGGACACAAGGCTTTGAGAAGGTGCTCAACACCGGAAACGGACAGGCACGCAGACACATTTCCATCGAGGTGGGAGAGAACGCGCGCGTGTGCTTTCTGCCGCAGCCGGTCATTCCGTTTGCGGGCAGTGATTATTGCGGCAGTATGACGGTTAATCTGCAGAAAAGCAGCCGTTTTTGTGCGCCGATGTGTTCACCTGCGGACGTACCCGCTGCGGTGAGCGATTTGCTATGCGGCGGTTCGAGAACCGGCTGTGCATCATGCTGGACGGAAAGCCGGTGTTCGCCGAGCATACACTCGTGCAGCCGGAGAGACGCGGCTATACCGGACTGGGGCAGTGGCAGGAATTTACCCATCAGGGCGTGCTTTATGCCTATGCGCCTGGAAAAGAGGACGAAATCCTTGCCTTTGCACGGCAGAAGGATGGTTTGCCGGACGGTATCGTCGGTGCAAGCCACGCGGTGCAGGGCGTGTGTGTCCGTGCGCTGGCCATGAGCGGCGATACGCTGTTCCGGTTCTTTGAGCGGTTTGATCAGCTGGTGTGAGCAATAAAAAGGCTCCTGTGTCACAAGACACAGGAGCCTTTTTGCACCACTGCGGAGGGACGCAGCAGCGCTGTCTAACGGCAGCAGCGCACGGGGAGTCGGACGTTATGCGCCGATGCCGAGAGGCGAAAAGATGAGATACATGATCGCAACGACTGCCGCACCGGCGATCGCCCAGACCTTGCCGTTCTTCCATGGGGTCATATCCATGACCTTGGCATCCGGCATCTCCCACGCAAGCTGACGCGGGCATACCTTGATGCAGATCGCATAGATGATGCACTCGAGGACGAACAGTGCGAATACAACGTACAGATAGTGGAACCGGCTGAAGAACGGGATGACCTTGGTCAGACCGTACAGCACGATGTGGACCGGGATAACGATCTTCGGGGCGATAGCAGGCGCTTTTTTGCTCAGCAGACCGAACAGGACAGCGGTCAGCAGCGGCATGGAGAAGAAGCCCCAGCACTCATTGATGAAGTTCATAATGCCGGTGCCGAAGAACATGACGAACGGTGCGATGGCGATGGAAACCACGCCGACAGCCGTACCGAAGATCTGGCCGACCTTAACAACCTTGCTGTTGGAGGCCTGCTTGCCCCAGATGGGCTGCCAAACGTTCAGGGTGAAGATGGTGGATGCGGAATTCAGCACCGAATTGAACGAGGACAGGATCGCGCCGAACATAACGGCTGCAAAGAAGCCCATCAGCGGCTTGGGCAGCACTTCCATAACGAGAAGCGGGTACGCCTGGTCAGCCGCCATGCCGACCGAGGTGTCCATCTGGCCGTTTGCAGCCAGCAGCTGGAACGCGATGATGCCCGGCAGAACGATGACAAATACGTCAAGGCACTTGAAGAAGCCGGCCCAGATCGCGCCCTTCTGGCTCTCTGCGAGGTTTTTGCCGCCCAGCGAACGCTGGATGATGGACTGGTTGGTCGCCCAGTAGAACAGGTTGTTGACGAACATACCGGTCAGCAGCAGCGGCCACGGTACTTCCGGCGGGAGCGCGTTCGGCGCGGACCATGCGTTCATCTTTTCCGGCGTTGCGGAGATGAGGTGATCCAGACCGGCCATGAAGCCGCCGCCATCCAGCTTGCCGAGGGCAAGAATGCCGAGAATCGGGATGGCAAAGCCGCCGATGATGAGGCCGACACCGTTGATGGTATCCGAGTAGGCAACGGCTTTCAGGCCGCCGAATACCGCATAGCACATACCGATGATGCCGGTGCCGATGCAGATGATGGTGATGGCGCTGAAATAGCTGATGCCGAACATACTCTCGAGGTCAAAGATCTTGACCAGTGCGACCGCACCCGAATACAGGATGGTCGGCAGCATGGTAACGACATACGCGATCAGGAACAGCAGCGAGAACAGGCGCATGGTGAAGGTATCGTAGCGCATCTCGAAGAACTCCGGGATGGTGGCGATGCCGCCGCGCAGCAGCTTGGGCAGGAACACGAATGCCAGCACAATCAGCGCGAACGCCGAGGTGGCCTCCCAGGCCATCGTACTCATGTTGCCCGCGAACGCCTGTCCGTTCGTGCCGACAAGCTGTTCTGCGGAAAGGTTGGTCATCATCAGTGAACCGGCGATAACGATGCCGGGCAGTCCGCGTCCCGCGAGGAAGTAGCCTTCCTTGGTGGACAGGTCGTCATCGCGTGTTTTCCACCACGAGAGCACCGCGACAAGCACGGTAAACGCAATAAAGGTTGCGACAGTAAATGCCATTTTGTTGTTTTCCCCCTTGTTTTTTTTACTGTGTGGGCTGATTTTTGGGCGCAGAAAACCGCCTCCCCCCCTTTGAAGAGGCGGTATCCGCATTTTTATTTCGTTGGAATGCAGAGATTCGGTCACTGACCCAGGCGCTTTTCTACCTCGGCGCGGCGTTCTGCGGCATTGTCAGCCGTTACGACAGTCGCATCGGTCGCAATGAACTCGTCCAGTTTTTTGCCGTTCAGCGCATCGACTGCGGCCTGCACGCCGAGGTAGCCAACATCGTAACCGTCAACGGCAACGGTCATGGTCTCCTGACCGGCGAGAATTGCATCAATGCCCGCCAGATTGCCGCCGATGCCGACAAAGATGGTGTTCTTGTACGCCGGGAATGCGGCTGCGGCACGGGCGGCACCGGCTGCCATATCATCGTTGTTCGCCACGATGATGGATACGCCCCCCGGATGTGCCTGAATGATGGCCTCCATGCAGGTAACAGCCTTGTCCGCTACGCTGTCTGCGTACTGCGTCTCAGCAGAAAGATACTCGCCGCCAGCCTCGGCAATGCCCTGCTTAAAGCCTGCAATGCGTGCCTCCGAGGTGGAGTCGCCCTGCACACCCATGATGCCGATGGCGGTAATCTTATCCCAGCTCTTATCCTTTGCCGCCTCAACAGCGGCCTTGCCGCCCATTGCGGCCAGCTCCTCGTTGTTGAAACCGACAAAGCTGAGCACCTTGTCTGAGTCGATGGCGGTATCAATCGCCACGATCGGCAGGTCGGTATTTGCAATCTGTGTTGCAACGGTTTCCGCCTGAAGCGGCGCAACCACCATTGCATCACAGTCGTTCGCGCTGAGCGTGGTTTCGATCATGGAAAGCTGCTCGTCATATGCGGTTTCCGAGCTTGCGCCCAGAACATCGACCGTAACGCCCAGATCTTCACCGGCCTGCTTGCAGCCGTTGCCGACATACTGCCAGTATTCGGATGCGAGCGTTTTCAGAATGACCTTGATATGGTAATCCTGCTGTGGTCTGGTCGGCAGTGTCACCGCCGTTATTTGTCTGTGCGGTGCTGCCGCCGCAGCCTACGAGAGCGCTCATCATCAACGCGCCGGATACCAATGCAGCGAGTAATCTCTTTTTCATAATCGTTCCTCCGAAATCAGGTAATAACAGATATTAAAATAGAAAAGAAATGCTATCAGAAGATTCTTGGGGATATGCTGTTGATGGAATTATTCGTAATCCACCCACGCGGAACCCTTGTCTGCGGATTCCACGCACTTTTCGATCCACTTGATGCCCTGGGCGCCGGCCTTGACATCCGGATACCAGAAGTCGCCGTAAGCGCCCTTGTCGGCCTCAGCCATAGCGACGGCAAAGCGAGCATACAGGTTGCTCCACGCCTCGAACAGACCTTCGGCATGGCCGCCGCCGATGCGATCCTCAACGCGCGCCTCGTCGGTCAGGTAGCCCGCACCGCGCTCGAGCACGCGGGACGGCTCACCCTCGATCTCGTACAGCATCTGGTTCGACGCTCATCATCCCACTCGAGGGATGCCTTGGAGCCGACCACGCGGATCTTGTGGTAGTGGCGTGCGCCGCTGTTGATCGAGCTTGCCCAGCAGTAGATCTGCGCGCCTGCCTGTACGTTTTCGCTGCCCTTGAGGTTCATGATAACGAAGGCGTTGTCCTCCAGCTCACGGCCCTCGACAAAGGAACGCTTGGTGCACATCAGGTTGTCGATCTTCATGTCCGGGATCATCGCCTCGATGATGAACAGCGGATGCGTGCCGACATCACCGAGTGCGAAGGACGGGCCTGCCTTGACGGGTCAAAGCGCCACTTTGCGGACGGAACCTTGTCCTCGATCTTGAAGTTGTAGCCGCCAAACGCGAAACTCATGTTGATAACGCGGATCTCACCGAGATCGCCGTTTTTGATCATCTGGCGTGCCTGCTGGATGAGCTGATGACCGGAGTAGCCGTAGGTCACGCCGACAACGCGGTGTTTCTCCTCGGCCAGCTTTACTAGCTCGTCCGCCTGCTCGGAGGTGAAGCACAGCGGCTTCTCGCAGACAACGCAGACCGGCTTCGAGAGCAGCCTTGCAGACCTCGTAGTGCATACCGTTCGGCGTTGCGATGGAAACCGCCTGCACGCCGTCCGGACGCTTGGCCTCCTCAGCGAACATGGTCTTGTAATCCGGATAGCAGCGGTCTGGATCAACATGCAGCTGCTTGCCGAAGTCCTTGCCGCGCTCCGGATCAATGTCGAACGCACCGGCAACCAGTTCAAAATTGAAGTCGCGCAGTGCAGCCGAGCGATGAATGTAGCCGATCTGGCTGCCGCGGCCGCCGCCGACCATGCCCCAGCGAATGGGATTTTCTACTCGTTTTTCACCGTAATACATAAGAAATCCTCCTTAAAATTTACATAAATAAAAATATTGCGTTTGAACTGTTGAGAGAGTGGAGCGGGAGCACGGGAGAGAAGAGCCATGCTCCTCGCTCGGGTGTGATCAGATTTCGTAGCCGACCGATTTCAGGTAGTCCACGCTGGCCTTTACATCGCGCAGGCTGGTGTCCGAGTTGCGCGGATCGCGTTCCTGCTCGATGGTGATGTAGCCGGAGTAGCCAATGTCGCTGAGCGCCTGCTTGATGGCCGGATAGTCGAGCGAACCTGTGCCGATGGGGCACATCGCGCCCTTGCCGCAGCCGTCGAAGAAGCGGATGCGCTCACCGAGCACCTGACGGTAAACGGTTTCGTTTACGTCCTTGAAGTGGACATAATCCAGCTTGTCAGCATATTTTTTGAGGTACTCCACCGGGTCCATGTGCGAGTAATACAGATGGCCGGTATCCAGACACAGACCGGCGACCTCATACGGAATATCGCGCACGACCTTTGCGATCTCGTCGGAAAATTCAATGTAGCCGCCCGCGTGCGGATGGATGACCGGGCGCACACCCCATTTGTTCGCGCGTTCACATACAGCGCGGACGTTGCCCATGAAGCGCGCCCATTCCTCATCCGACAGGCGCGGTGCGGTGTCCGGATGGCCTGCGGCGTAGTCGCGCTCGTCGTGTCCCCAGTCCATAACGGTCATGTACGGCGTGGGGAACTTCTGGCCGTCGTGGGTCTTGAGCACCGGCAGCTTCGGGTCGGTGATCAGGCGGCAGATGTCGTCAACCGCGTGCAGCACGCTCTCCTGATTGTCTGCGTCGAGCAGATCGTGGAAAATGGTGCCTGCTACGATGGCGAGACCGTTCTTTTTCAGCTCATTTGCGACCAGCTCGGCATCGATGGGCAGGTAGCCGTAGGGCCCGAGCTCGATGGCGCTGTAACCGGCTTTGCCGGCTTCCTCCAGCACGCGCGTCCAGGGCGGTAAATACGGATTCTTGGGGTCGTCCACACCCCAGCAACAGGGTGCGCCACAGATTTGAATGCTCATAATCGAAAACTCCTTTCGCTGTTTCCGTGAAGTTTTTGTTCTTTTTGATTTAATTATACTATTTCGGCGAATATGATGTTTCTTCCTTCTTGCGTTTTGTTATCGCAAAAATATCGAAATACTGCACAAAAAAAGCGGGGGGTGTCAATTTGGTTTATACGGATTCTTGCGGTCTGCACCAAAATACGCTATACTATACCTATATTCGCACAGGGGGAAAGAGCATGACGGAAGAAGTACGTTTTGTATCCGGTCAGATGCCGAGTCTGCTGTACGCCACCAAGCAGATCGTAGCGGCATCGACTGTCACGCGCGCCATTCATCGGCACGAGCGCTTTACGGAGATGCTGTATGTCTATCAGGGTGCGGGTCAGTACATCGCGGGCGGATACAGCTACCAAATCCGTACCGGTGATATACTGCTGTATAATCAGGGCGATCTGCATGAGGTTACGTCCTCGCTGCAGCATGAGATCGGTACGTTCTGCTTTGGCATTTCCGGTCTGCAGCTGCGCGGACTGCCGGAAGGGCATTTTACCAAGGCGGAAAACGGTTTTGTACGTCCGACGATGGACGAGATCGACCATATGCAAGCACTCAGCGAATTGATTTACGAGCATGCGGAACGGAGAACGTCCTACTCGGATGAAATCGTCGCACAGCTGCTGCCGGCGCTGGTGCTGCTGTCGGCTAATCTGCCGTCGGATGCGCGCGCCGCCGATCAGCCGCATAATCTGGTGCTGGCGAACCGCATTCGGCAGTACATCGGCACGCATTTTACCGAGCAGCTGACGCTCGAGGATATTGGAGAGGCGATGTCCATGTCGCCGTATCATCTGGCACATATATTTAAGGAGATCACCGGTATGTCGCCCATCCATTATATGATACGCTGCCGTGTCGGTGAGGCGCAGAACCTGCTCATTTCGACCGATTACAGCGCAACGCAGATTGCTGCTATTGTCGGATATACCAATATCAATCACTTCAACGCCATTTTTGCGAAGCTGGTCGGTCTGCCGCCGATTCGGTATCGCAGGAAGTATCTGGAGAATATGCAGGGCAGCAGACTGCAGTAGCGCAGTACCGCAACAACCAACTTTTCGTTGATATATTATCTATATATAACGGAAAGGAGGAATAATCGTGGCAAGAAAGTGCTTTATTTGCTCCTGTTGTGGAAAAAAGCAAACCGAGCACGCAACGCATCCTTCTCGGCAAAGATGCGTTGTGCTACGCTTGCGCTGAGGAGTATACCACACTCTGCGACTGCTGCGGCGAGTGGGTGTACCGCAGAGACGCACGACAAGTCAATAACCGCACAGTTTGTCCACAATGCTGTGGACAAATTCATCACTAATCCCACTGAGAGCAATGCTTTCAGTGGGATTTTCACGTTTTGAGGAGAAATTTATGTTTGAGAATCCAAAGTATATCACACGCGGCGTGCAGAGCGAAATACCAGACGCTTTGATGCTTCTCATGTGGCAAATGATTGCTGCTATGCGGACTGCACAAAAAGATTATTTGCAAGTGTTTACATTGACGAAAACGCCGACCGGTCAGCACATCGTCCACGAGCAGGAGCAGCCACCGTACCATTACGAACTCGATGTGCCGTGTGACGATGCCGTAAACGCGAAGGTGTTCGTCATCGACGATTTAACGCATTCCACTATGCTGCTTGCTGAAGAATATTAAGATTCACCAAATGAAATGGAGGAATTACTAATGAATGAAACAAGAATTTGTGCTAATTGCGGTATCGAGCACCCGCTCGATACCATGTACCGAGTAGAAGGTGACTGGCTTTGTGAAAGCTGTGCTGACCGTCTGACCGTAGTCTGCGACCACTGTAACGAACGAATTTATGAGGAAAAACGCCGTCGAGGATGACCACTATATACTCTGCGACCATTGCTTTGATGAGTATTACATCCGCTGTGAGGACTGCGGCCGCATTATCAGCCGCGACCGTGCCTATTGGGATAACGATGACAACGCCTACTGCGCGTCCTGCTGGGACGAGCATAACGACATTATCCATGAATATAACTACACCCCCGATCTCGTGTTTCACGGCAAGGGCCTGCGGCACTTCGGCGTTGAGCTGGAGATTGATAACGGCGGCACGGTAAACAATAACGCTCAAAAAAGTTGCTCGACATCGCTAACGCTAGCGTCGAAAACCTGTATATCAAAACTGACGGCAGTCTTGATGATGGTATGGAACTTGTCACACACCCTATGACGCTAGAATACCATTTGAGCGAAATGCCTTGGGAAGAGGTACTTCGCAAAGCGCAGAGCATGGGCTATTTGAGCCATGCCGCCGGCACCTGCGGCCTGCATGTTCATATCTCCCGTCTGGCGTTCGGCTGTACCTATGAACAGCAGGAGGCTGCGATTGCACGCCTGCTTTACTTCGTCGAAAAGTTCTGGGCGGAACTGCTTCGCTTCAGCCGCCGCACCCAGTCCCAGATGAATCGCTGGGCGGCACGGTATGGAATCCGTCTTACGCCATCCGAGCAAATGAGCCACAAAGAATTCGTGTGCCGGACGTTACACAGCGGTCAACCTTACCAACTCGGATACCGTGGAAATCAGAATGTTCCGCGGAACTTTGAAGCTGAATACCCTCAAAGCCACCCTGCAGATGGTCAACCATCTTGTCGAGGTGGCTGTTTCTATGTCCGATTGTCAGGTACAGGACATGAGTTGGTTTGATTTCCTTGACGAAATCACCGAGCCGGAACTTATCCAGTATCTCAAGGAACGCCGTTTATATGTCAATGAACCCGTTACTGCTGGCGCAGAGGAGGAATAATATGTGCAGTTTATTCGGTTTAATCGATTTTTAAAGAGTGCCTGAGCACCCACACGAAGAACAAAATCTTGAACACGCTCGCCAGAGAGTGTCAAGTGCGCGGCACGGACGCGACGGGCATCGCCTACAATTTCAACGACCGTCTGCGGATTTACAAGCGTCCGATTCCCGCTCGGAAGATGAAGATTCATATTCTGCACGGTGTAAATGTCGTGATGGGACATACCCGTATGACGACACAGGGCAACGCGCAGTTTAACCAGAACAATCATCCGTTTCTCGGTAAAGTTGACGGCTATTCATTTGCTCTTGCACATAACGGTGTACTCTGGAACGACAAAGAACTTCGTATAGCGGAAAACCTGCCGCTGACGAGCGTTGAAACGGACAGCTATATTGCCGTTCAGCTTCTCGAGCAGCAGAAAGCCCTCGACTTTGACAGCCTGAAAGCTATGGCTGAAAAGGTCGAGGGTTCATTTGTGTTTACCGTTCTGGATAAGGATAACGCTATCTGGTTCATCGTTGGCGATAACCCGCTTTGCGTTATGTTCTACGATGGTTTTCTGATTTATGCTTCAACGCAGGAAATCCTCTGCAAAGCTATAAAGAAGCTGCGGCTGAAAGCACCCACTGACATTCTCGAACCGAAGGAGGGCGAGATTTTGAAAATCGACCGAGCGGGACAACTCACGACCGGAAGTTTCACACCGCACACGACTTTCGAGCGTTGGTGGCGTAAGTATCCGTACTATCGCAGCTACTACGAGGATACGCCCGCAAACTACGATGACCTGTTCAGCGTTGCCAAGGCATTTGGCGTTTCGGCTGATGAGATACAGGCTTTACTCGACTACGGCTGCTCGGAGGAGGAGGTTGAGGAAATGCTCTACGACCCGACCCCTGCTTCACGAGATGACCGGCGAGCTGCTCTATGCGTATTAAGAAAGGTGGTGACTCAATGAAGGTAATCAGGAACACGCTGCTGTTTGGCATTAAGTTTGTCGCGGCGGTGGCGGCAGCAATTCATGTGCTGCGCGACAAGGATGTGTCTAAATAACAAATCAGCCTTTTCTGTGCAAAACAATACAATAAACTGCACAGAAAGGCTGATAGACATGAATCTGGACCAATATCCCGATGTTTTGACACTGCATGAGTGTCAGCAGATTTTGCAGGTCAGCCGCGGCACCATGCTGCGGCTACTGCACGAACGAAATTCCGGCGTTCCGTGTCGGGAATCGCTGGCGTATTCAGCGCAAAGCAATGCTCGAATTCATCGAGCGTGACGAATACTGAAAACAACGAAAATGAACAGTTTCGTCCGAGTAAAACGGACAGAACTGCTGAGAATGCTCTCGTTTTGGCTGATTTGAAATTTCACGGAATTTGAATCAGCTGAAACGGGAAATTTTTTTGCATGCAGTATGCAGGTGAAAATTATTTTTCGTCCTTATGATTCATCGCGCGGATAACAGTTTTCATCACAGATTCCAGATAGGGGAGCTGACTGGGCGTGACACTCTCCACCATCGGAGAAAGTGCTTTGAGCATCCCTAGCTTATCTTTTTTTCTCCTGTTTTCCGAACAGAATATAGTCAGTGGATAGACTGAGCGTAGTTGCAATACGGCATAGTGTCGGCACGGACATACCCTTGGTTCCCAGTTCAATATCTGCACAAAACTTGGGGGTAATATCCAGTTTTTCAGCAAATTGCTCGCGTGTCAGTCCTAAATATTCGCGTTGCTTGCGGATACGTCCTCCGATAGCCACCCAGTCCATGCTGTTCCTCCGTTCATTCTTTCTATTTAGTGTACCCCGTACAGTTGTAATGAAAAATGAACTTTTAGGGTGGAAATATATAAAGTTATAGCGTATAATAGAAGTAACTCACAGGGGGCACCGCCCCACAGTAAAAAGAGACGGAGGAAATTAGTATGATAGGCGCAATTATGATTCTTGCGGTCGTAGCGTATCTGGTTTGGACATTCTGGGGACGCGCTTTCCATGTGATCGGGCAGTATAAAAAGGCGGCAGTCAGTTCAAATTGTCTGAACCTCTGGATTATGAAGCCATTTATCAGAAGCTAAAGGAGGGACTACAGTATCCGGACAATCGCAATCTGTTTTTATGATGAATTTGGACAGCCTTCCATTGCAGGACGATATGGCACGTATACCATTCACACAGAGGATACGCTGCTGACTGTTCAGGCGGAAACAAACGATAAGCTGAACAAAAAACATGCGGCAGACCGAGGAAGCAATGTGTCTGGCGGCGTATGTCTGCAAGATTTTCGAGCCTGCGGCGCCGGTCAATCCGTATCAGCTGTACAAGCGCATGCGGCATGCACGGCGCAACGGCTTGATCATCAGCGCTGTGCTGATCATTGTAGCGGCAGCCTGCACGCTGTCTGCACTGTCTCCGGCACTGGACGATACGGCAAAGGTGCGTAATGCGTATCTGTCGCAGTATAGCACAACGGTTACGGTAGGCGATGCGTTCGATAATTTCTTTGGCTCGTCCAAGTGGAAGGCGTACGAGGAAGGTACGCAGGAGCGAGTCGATTTTCAGGGAAACTGCACGTATTCCGGCGAGCAGGTACAGGTTCGCATTGTGTTTGGCATCTACGGGGATACGTTCCAGGTAGATTCGGTGCAGATCAACGGCAAGGAGGCACCGGCGCTGATTTCGGCAGGTCTGTTCTCTGCGGTTTACGGAGAGACGGATTCGTCCGGAGGAACGGTATCCAGTGCAGAATGAATATAAAGCAGGTGAAACCGTATGTTTTTTTAAGAAAAAACAGGAACAATCGGCAGAACCAGCGGTAGTATCAGCAGAATCGTCTGCTGAGCGAAAACTGCCGCTGATTCTGCGCTGGCCAATCAGTATCATACTTTTTGTTCGTCATGCCTCCATTCGGCACGGCTGTGGGCATTGGATTAGCAGTTGCACGGCTGATTTTTAACCACAAATATCCGAAATATAAGCTGAAGCTGTGGACAAAACTTATTATTTCGGAACTCTGCATTGCGTTCGTAATATGGGCTGTTGTCACAGCGCCCGAGAGCAGCACGACCACATCAGCAGAGGCAGTACCAACAGAACAGGGTGAATCGCAGGCCACCGAAACAACATCTGAAGCGACAGAAAACAAAACCGTAGAGCAAGAAACAACTTCTCAGGCGGAACAGCAGGCGGCCTCCGAACAGAAAAAGCAGGAAGAGGCAGTTCAGGCGGCGAAGGCTGAGACAGAGAAAACAGAAGAAGGAGGCAGAAAAGCAGCAAAGGCAGGAGGAGAAAGCTGCTAAGAAGCTGGCGCGCCAACAGAAACGCGCCAACAAAAAAATAGAGAAAGCGCTGGGCAAGGATAACATCGAGAAGGCAGCGAAAAAAACTCTCCCACGTGAAGGAGAACTGGGTGTACGCCTATTATCAGCAGATGCTACCGGATTTGATCGAACAGGACGACCGCACACAGCTCGACCGTTATCTCACAATCTACAGGCAGGCGTTTCCGGAGACAGAGCAGATGAAGGACGTGCTCACGGCGTGGGATCAGATCTGTGACGACCAGAAGAAGATGGACGAACTGGACAAGAAATATCGTTCGGACTATTCGGGCGGCATGTCCGGTGCGATAAGTGCTGTGGATAAGGCGGAGGAGCGCACATTTTATCTGCAGTATAAGCTGAAAAACTCTGCCGCGAACAGCAAAAACAGCGTCATCAGCGCAGTGGGCGAGGCAATCGGCGCGGCGCAGGAGTCGCGGACCGGTACCTATGAGTATCTGGCGAACAACGTGACGAACGACTTTATTCCGTCGCTGCTGCAGGGCAACATCGATATGAATGTGTACCCGGGCGATGAGCAGTATGTGCTCATCACGACCAAGCCGTTTTCGCAGGCGGGTGCAACGACGGTGTATGCTTACCAGAGCGGAACGCGCACGCTGACAACCTCGGACGGCTTTGAGAAGGAGGTCGAGTGCTATCGCGTGATGGACAGTACCACGCGGGACACAATCCGGCAGGATTACGAAACGTATTCGGTAGCCGGTATGTCAATCGTAGAGGCAAGCCAGCACATGCAGGAATTATTAAACAAGTAAAAGAAAGCAGGGAGAATCATGAAACAAAAAGATTTGCGGTTTGCTTGCCATGCTGCTGCTGTTATCCGGCTGCGGCTCAAGCATCCCGACCGACACCTCGCCGATGAGCGAGGACGAGATCACGCAGATGTACAGCGATCCGGATTCGTTCAAGGGCCGCACGCTCGAGCTGTACGGCCGTGTGTTCAACGCGCCAGAGTACGATGACGACGGCGTGTATTTCCAGATGTGGGGAGACCCGGAGAACGGAGAGCGCAACACGATCGTAGCCTGCAAGGACATCTCGCTCAAGCTGCAGGATGATGATTATGTGCATATTTTGGGCAGTGTTTCCGGTAAACACGAGGGCGAAAACGCACTGGGCAGCAAAATCACCGCGCCTGCGATCGTTGCGGATTCGGTAGAGGTGGTAACTTATCAGGAGGCCTGTGCGCCGACGCTGTACACCGCGACGGTGCAGACAGCGGCGCAGACACAGTGCGGCTACACGGTTTCGGTCGACTCGGTGGAGCTGGCGGAAAAGGAAACACGCGTTGCGGTTACGGTGACGAACAACGGTGCAGCGGCGTTCAGTATCTACGATTCCAGCGCAAAATCGTGCAGAACGGCAAGCAGTTCGAGCGGGAGTATAACTCCTATGCGGATTATCCGGAGCTGCAGTCGGATTTGATGGTCGGCGCGAGCACGACCGGCATCATCACCTTCCCGGTACTGGAAAAGGCGGATTTTGACATCACGCTGACCGGCTCGTCGGATGATTGGGACGAAAGCATTGCGCCGTTTACGTTCCATTGCACGTTCGGTGACGCGGCAGCGCAGACTCAGCAGGAGCTAGCGGCGGAACAGGCGGCACCGACCTACATGCTGTACGACGGCACAGCGACCAAGTCTATCGACCTTTCGCTGACCGATACCGTAATTGGCAGCAATAAACTGTGGCCGACGGACACGAAAACCATTACCACGGATGATCTGTCCAAGCTGACGCAAAATGAGGTTGCGGCCGTGCGCAACGAGATTTATGCGCGGCACGGCTATACTTTTACCACGGATGAATGGAAAATTTTCTTTGCCTCGGCGGAGTGGTATCATGCGGACAGTGCGTACTCCAACGATATGCTGAATGCCACGGAAAAAAGCGAATGTGGATACCATTCTGAATTATGAAAAGAGTGCAGGCGGACAGCAGGAGAAGACCCGGCCGGAGGATATGGCATCGCAGGCCGCGCTGAATTACTGCCAGACGACCGGCTGGACGAACAGCCGCGTCAATTTTGTGGAAAGCCGTCCGGCGGGCGGATATTATGTCAATGTGATGAAGATAGACGACTCGGATAACAGTTATGAGGAAAATTATGTGGTGACGGTCGAAAACGGAAAGGCAATCGTGACCGGCACCGAGCAGTTTGGCGAATTTGCACCGATCGATTAATTAACAGAATAAATCAAAAAAATCAGGACGGAAGGCTCGAGAGACCTTCTGTCCTGATTTTATTAGAGGGGTGTTGGTGATATGGTTTGGTTTGGAAATTTTTTAACTAAGTGAATTGGTAGTTTGTGTGAGATTGGTCAGTCGATGCGCTTTACCAGATCTTCCGGAATCTTGGCAGTGCCCTGACCGTAATACTGGAATACGTCAACCATCTGCTGAATCTGCGCGTCGCTCATCTGCTTGATCTCGCCGTTGACGCAGGCTGCGCGGGCAGCCAGATAGCATTTTGCGGCTTCTTCAAGGTAGACCGCAGCGTAAAGCGCCTGATTGAGATCCTTGCCGACCGTCATAACGCCGTGCTGAGACAGGATAACGGCATGACCGTTGCCGACGTACTTAACCGTATCGATGCCCATATCGATCGAGCCGGCAGCCGAATAGGGTGTGATCGGCACGTTGCCGCCGGCGGCATTGGCCAGTGCGGTAATACATACGCGGAACTCGGTCAGGCCCGGAATGAGCGAAACCGCAGTTGCGTACGGCTGGTGGGTGTGGATAACGGCGTTGATGTCCGGACGCTCGCGGAAGATATGCAGGATAGCCGGTGTGTCGGACGAGGGCTTGCGGGTGCCTTCGATGACATTGCCGTCGATATCCATGACGATCATATCATCCTCGACCATCTTCTCGTACATCATGCCGGACGGCGTAACGAGAATCTCGCCGGTCGGCATGCGCACGCTCAGGTTGCCGCAGGTCAGCGATACCAGTTCATAGCGGTCGAGCAGGATACCGGCTTCGATGATTTCTTTTTTCATTTCCGAAAACATGGTGAATTCCTCCTAAAAAATCGTGAGCAGCTGTTCCGGTCTGCGGACGATGAATTCCGGATGGTAGGGCAGCAGCATTTCGAGCGACTGATAGCCCCATGCGGCAGCCGCGGCTGCCGTTTGTGTGTTGCGTGCGGTCTGCATGTCCACATCGGTGTCACCGACATAGAGTATCTGCTCACGCGGTATGCCCAGACGCTCGAGCACAGGGTCCATCGAGTGCGGATCGGGTTTGGAGATGGTCTCCGGCGTCTGTCCGACGCACAGCTCCATCGCATCACCGAAAAATCGGTCGATGAGTGCACAGGCAACGGCGTTGGGCTTATTCGTCAGAACGGCGTTCTTGATGCCGCGGCGGTTCAGCTCCGCAAGCGTTTCACACACCCCTGTATACGGCTGGGTGAGATAGGTGAAATCGCTGAGGTATGCGGCGCAGTCGTAATCGCGTATCGCGGGCTGAAGTGCGGCGACCCGATCAGGCGGGCAGCCGCCGAGCTTCAGCAGCTTATGGTAAAACTCCGCGATAGAAAGGCGGCACAGATCACGGCATTCGTCGAGCGTAATGTCGTGAAAGCCGAAATGACGAAGGGACTGGTTACAGTAATGGTGAATGGTCGGCAGGGTATAGAGCAGCGTGCCGTCCAAATCCCAGACACAGGCGCGAAAGCCCATTTATACCTCCAGGAAGTCTACAAAGCGAACGGCTTCCAGATCGGACTCTGCAACGCCGAGCTTCTTGCCGGTCAGATCCTCGACAGCGGATACGAGGTGCATGGCATCAATGCCGTACTTCTTCATCAGATACATTTTGGATGCACCGTGCGGATAGCCCGGCAGCGATCTTGACCAGACGCTTGCCCAGTCCGTTCTCCGCGATAACATCAGCAACAGCGGAGCCGAGACCACCGATATCCAGATGGTTTTCGATGGTAACAACGCCGTACTTGCTCTTCTTGATGGCCTCAACGATGGTCGGGTCGGTGAACGGCTTGAGGGTGGAAACGTGCATATGCTGTACGGAAACGCCTTTTTCCTTCAGAACTGCGGTAGCGCGCATGGCTTCCTCGGTGCAGATGGAGGAGGACAGCAGAACGATGTCATCGCCTTCGCTCAGCACGCGGGCACGGTTGAACTGCATCGGCTCATTTGCCGGGAATAGACGCGGAACTTCCTTGCGGAGCATGCGGATGTAGACCGGACCGTTGTAGTTGTATGCCAGATCGAGCACGCCTTCGATTTCGGTCGCATCACCGATGTCGAAGATGGCCATGTTAGGCACGGTACGCAGTACGCCGATATCGTTGATGGACTGGTGGGTAACACCGCCCGGCGTGGTAATGCCCGGCACAAAGCCGACGAATACGACCGGCAGATTCGGGTAAGCGACGCTCATTTCCAGCTGATCGAGAATGCGGCGATACAGGAATACCGCAAAGGTGTGCAGGAACGGACGGTAGCCCTCACGGCACATGCCGGCTGCCCAGGAGCACATGTTCTGCTCGGCGATACCCATGGTCAGGTAGCGGTCCGGGTAGGTCTGGCGGAACTTTTTTACTTCGCAGGAGGAGCCGAGGTCGGCCGACATAACCAGAACCTCCGGATGCTCGGCTGCGAAGCGGATCATATTTTTTTCATGTGTATTAACTTCGATCTTCATTTTGAACTCCTTCCTTCTCACATCTCGTCATAGATCTTCTGGAATTCATCACGCTCGTCAGCGCCGATGCGGATAAAGTGCATCGAACGCGGCTTTTCGAGCGGCTTAACGCCGGTCCAGCCGTGCGTGCGTGCGATAACAACGAGCGGCTTGCCCTCATGCGGGGTCTCACATGCCTTGCAGAAGTCCTCAATGTCGTGGCCGTTTGCCTCAACGCAGACTGCGCCGAACGAGGTGAAGCGGTCGATCAGCGGCTCCTCGGTCATCTGATCCTCAATCCTGCCCTCAACCTGCTGGTCGTTTGCATCGATTACAACGATGAAGTTATCCAGCTTGTAGTAGCCGGCAGCCTGAATGCACTCCCAGGTCTGACCTTCCTGCAGCTCACCGTCACCGAGCAGAACATAGCACTTGCCGGTGTCGCCGCGGCGCTTGCGGGCATGGGCCGTGCCGCCTGCGATCGAGATGGTCTGGCCAAGCGAGCCTGCGGTATTCTCAAATCCGGGAGAGTGCTCCGCACCGATCATTTCCATGTTCCAGCCGTCTACATTGAATTTGTCCATGCAGTCCGGGCTGATGCGGCCGGCCTCTGCCAGTGCGGCGTAGATAACCGAAGCATAGTGGCAGCAGGATACGAAGAAACGATCCTTATCCGGTGCGGGAGCGCCGTTATAGGAGGAGCCTCGCTGATAATCCATATTATCCGGCCCCGGAACGCCGGGGAACGGGATCGGCTCCCAGCTGCCGACGGACGGACCGAGGTTCATCACACTGGTGTACAGGGAGGCGATGATTTCTGCCGACGACGAGCACGCCTGTGCCAGATAGCAGCCGCCGGTTTTCAGTGCAACGCCGAGAATCTGCTTGCGGATTCCGTTAGCGACCGCCTGAATATCGGCGGTGGAATAATTTTTTTCACTCATGAGAGCATGACTCCTTTCTGAATCCAATACCTATACGAACAGCCGGTGCTGTGGGTTGCGGTGTCGATCTCTTAAAAACATTATTTCACATACAAGAACAAATGTCAACGATAGAAAACTTGTCATTTGTGCCAAAAAACAAGTTGATGAAATTGGTTAAATAGTGAGAAACGACGATTGAAGCGCGGAAATAGCTTGACGAGACTGTTTAAATTGCCTATAATGAGATAAAAGGAATTCGAAAAACGGTTCACAACAATGAACAAAATTTCAAACATTCCCGCGAGTTCCATGAAAGGAAGATGAATTATGAAAGCTGTTGTGAAAACGGAGACCGGTTTTGATCATATGCAGTATACAGATATTCCGGAACCCAAAGCGACCGGAGATCTGGTAAAGATCAAGATCGCGTACTCCGGTATCTGCGGCACTGATCTTCATGCGTTTAAGGGTACCTACGCGAGCACTAAGCCGCCGGTCGTACTCGGTCATGAGTTCTCCGGCGTAGTCACCGAGATTGGTCCGGATGTAAAGAATATTAAGGTGGGCGACCGCGTTACCAGCGAGACCACCTTCAAGACCTGCGGCGTATGCCCGATGTGCAAATCTAAGGATTACAATCTGTGCGGCAACCGGCAGGGGCATCGGTACCCAGATTAACGGCTCGATGGCTGAGTATCTGGTCAGCAGAGAAAAGCGTTCACGTCCTGCCGGATAACGTATCGCTGCTGAGTGCCGCGCTCACCGAACCGCTTGCGTGCGGCGTACATGCTGCTATCGAGAAGGGCAATGTACAGCCTGGCGATATCTGCGTGGTATTCGGTGTCGGCGCGATCGGCCAGATGGTTATGCAGGTGGCAAAGAGTCAGGGCGCGACCGTTATCGTTGCCGGACTGAGCCACGATGCGGAACGCTTCGAGATTGCAAAGAGTGCAGGCGCGGACCGCTGTGTTGACCAGCAGACCGAGAACATCAAGGATATCGTGATGGAGATGACGAACGGTGTCGGCGCGGACAAGTGCTTTGAGTGCTCGGGCGCGGTTCCGGCAGCCAACAAGGCGCTTGAACTGGTACGCCGCAAGGGCACGGTTGTACAGATGGGCGTGTTCCCGCAATCGCACGAGAGCATCTGGACTGACCTGATCCTGCATCATGAGATCAACTACGTTGGCTCCCGCAGTCAGAAGCCGTCCTCGTGGGTCAAGGCTCTCGAGCTTTTGGCAGCAGGCACAGTTGTACCGGAAAAGATCGTTACCTCGATCGATCCGCTGGAGAAATGGCGCGACGGCTTTGACAAGATGATCCGCGGCGAAGGTGCCAAGGGCGTTATCGTGCTGGATGACAGTTTGAAATAAGCAATCCCACGACGGATTAAGAATGAACTTGATTATGATAAAAAATGAGAGAAAAGAAAAAAAACCAATACCGCTTTTGCGGTATTGGTTGATTCTAAAAGGGGTGCTTATTCGGGAACGGCAACGCCTTCCATTTCCAGCATGCGGCGGGCAAGTGCCTCGTCTGCGACCAGTACGTTGATGTACTTTCCGTGCACGGCGGCAAGCGTGCACTCTGCCTTTTTCAGCGCTGGCGTTGATGCCGATCGACCACGACGGAGTACGCATTGCCTCCAACGGAGCGGAGATGACATAGCGGCTGTCCAGCTGAACCTCGTTGCCGTTGATGTCAAACATGCGGCCGAGCAGACTGAAACCGCACCGCGGCGCATCAGCTCCTTGCGTTCCTCGGCGTTGTAGCAGCCGGATTTATAAAGTGAGCCGTTGGCATCATTCAGCGAACCGATGCCGGTGAGGATGATATCTACCGTGCCGGCTTTCTTGAGTGTTGCTTCAATCTGCGGCTCGGCGGTGAGATAGGAGTAAACCAGCTCACTGTCCACATAGACCGGCGCATAGATGTTGGAATAGGTGCCGTGCACCTTTTTGGAAAGCCGGAGCGCAAGCTCGAGGCCGTCCACACGCGGATTACCGGTGCCGAGGCAGCCGACCATCTGCACAACAGTTACATTATAGTAGTCGGAATAATCGGTCGGTTCGAGGACATCGCACAGTGCTTCAAGCGCACGGCCCCACGAAATACCGATAGACATGTTGTTTTCCAGTACGGTTGAAAGAAAATCCACTGCACAGTGTGCACAACGTGTCAGGGACTGGTCGAATTCATAATCTCCGGCAACGATGATCGCATCGCGTAAACCGAAGGTCGTACGAACAAGGTGCGAAAGCTGCGGATTTTTGTTGATCGGACTGTGAACGATGATCTCGACCACGCCGGTCTCCTTCGCTTCATCGAGAAGGCGGGAGATGGTGGGACGGGAAATGCCGGTGATTTTGCTGATATCCTGCTGGCTGAGATTCTGCTGATAATAAAGCTCGGAGATTCGTACGAGCAAATCGGTACGGCTGCTCATAATAGGCCTCCTTAAAATTTTGAAAAGTTAAATGAACATTTGTTCACAACACAAAGTATAGCGTTTTTTTCGTATAGAATGTCAATAAACGTATTGACAAAAAGTGAAAAATCTAATATGATATTGCCCATAAGAATTGTAGAAAATATCCCGTAGGAAAAGTAGGAAATAGGAGAGACAGCCATGTTCACCAGAGAATTTGTTGTAAAAAATCCAACCGGTCTGCATGCACGTCCGGCCAGCCAGCTGGCCAAGCTGTGCAAGGATATTCCGGATGATATTCGTCTGATCTGCGAAAAAGGCACGATCAATCCCAAAAATGTAATTGGAATTTTGACCGCAGGCCTGAAAAAAGGTTCAGCGATCAAAATCGAGGTAGAAGGCGTCAGTGAGCAGGAATCCGGTGCAAAAAAAATCATGGAATTTCTGGAAGGCTTGACCGACTGAGAAGAAAAGGAGAAATGAAGATGGAGCAGGCAACCTTTCGCAATCTGATTTTGCGGGATGTGGAAGCGGCAAACGCCGAGGAGGCAATCCGCAAGGTCGGTCAGCGTTTTTTTACGATGAAGGCTTCGTAAAGGACACCTACATTGATGCAGTTGTTGCGCGTGAAAAGAATTACGCGACCGGTCTGCAGCTGGCGGATATCGCGGTAGCTATGCCGCACACCGATCCGCAGCATGTTAACCGCCCGGGCGTGTGCATCGCGCAGCTTAAGCACCCGGTCGAGTTTGAGCATATGGGCGATCCGGATACCAAGGTGCAGGCGGAAATGCTGTTCATGATGGCCATCAAGAATCCAGATGAGCAGGTCGAGCTGCTGCAGAAGGTGCTCGGCGTGTTCCAGCAGCCGGAGGTCGTTGCTGCATTCCGCGCAGCAAAAAATGAAGATGAGCTGTTCGAGGCGGCTCAGAAGTACATTGGTTGATTACAGGACTGCGGTTCTGTTCAAAAACACGGTTAAATTTAATTTATTGAGGGTCAAATGATGAAAACTTGTAACATTCTGTGTGTATGCGGTTCTGGTACCGTAAGTTCCGCAATGGTAGCAGGCAAGCTCAAGGAGCGCCTGAAGGAAAAGGGCTGGGACGCTGCCATGGTAGAAGCAAGCCCGAACAGCATTTCGACCGAGATCACCGGCAAGAAGTTTGATCTGATTGCATGTGTAAGTCCGGTTTACGAGGACTTCGGCATCCCGAAGGTAAAGGCAGTCGGCATGCTGACCGGTCTGTCCGAGGACAAGGTAGTCGATGACTGCCTGAAAATCCTGGAGGCAAATGCGTAAAGGGCAAGGCGCATTTTCTCATAGTCATCCATAGCAAAGAGTAAAGGCAAAGGTAAAAAAAAAAGGTGGTTCCAAGCATGGCAAGTTTCTTTCAAACATTAAGTGATGTGTTCAGTGCATTCGGTGCTGCAGTATTTGTACCGGTTATTCTGTTTATCATCGCAAAGTGCATGGGTGTTACCGGCAAGAAGGCTTTTAACACGGCACTGCTGTGTGCTGTCGGCTTAACGGGTTTTAACCTCGTTATCAACAGTTATTCCGCGATTATCGCACCAGTTGTCAACCAGATGGTTACGAACGCAGGCGTAAACCTGCCGACGCTCGATACCGGCTGGCAGTCCACGTCGGTTATCGCGTATTCGACCAAGGTCGGCCTGATCTTCATCGGCGTTGCAATCATTCTGCAGCTTGTGCTGTTCTTCACCAAGTGGACGAACGTATTTATGGCATCCGATCTGTGGAACAACTACTCCTTCATGGTATGGGGCTCCATGCTGTATGCTCTGACCGACAACATGATGCTCTCTATGGCTCTGATGGTCGTTCAGCTGCTTTACATCCTGCTGTTCTCTGAGGCTTGCGCAAAAGCGCTGGTCTACCTACTATGATTACGATAACTGCTGCATGACCGCTCCCCCATCATCTGGAGAGCCTGCCGTTTGCGGTATTCATGAACTGGTTCCTTGGAAAGATCGGCTTTGACAAGATCAAGCTGAATGCACAGACCCTGCAGAAGAAGCTCGGCATCCTCGGCGAGCCTATGTTCATCGGCCTGGTTGTCGGCGCTCTGATCGGCATCATCGGCAACTTCAACGCTCTGGTCGGCGAGGGTGCGCTGACGGCCTGGGGTACGGTATCCTCTGCAGCTGTTTCCACCGCAGCGATCATGGCAGTATTCCCGAAGGTAGCCGGTATCTTCGCAAGCGCATTTACCACTCTGACTGATGCATATAAGTCTAAGGCTGCCAAGTCCGGCGAAGGCCGTGAGTGGTATCTTTCTGTTAACGATGCATGTGGTTACGGCGAGCCGAATACGCTGGTTACCGGCATCCTGCTGATCCCGATCATGCTGGTCGTAGCATTTATCCTTCCGGGCAACACCATCCTGCCGATGGCTGACCTGTGCGCTCTGCCGTACATGGTTGAGGTATTTGTTTGCGTATCCAACGGCAACATCGCAAAAGAGCGTTGTTTCCGGTGCGATCTGGTTCTCTCTGGGCCTGGTTGTTGCGTCCGTTCTCGCGCCGACCTTTACGCAGGTCGCTGTTGATGCCGGCTTCCAGCTTGCACAGGAAGGCGTTTACATCATGAGCTTCGGTATTATGTGCCACCCGCTGATCGCCGGTCTGTTCTACGCATTCTGGTCTCAGAATCCGATCATCATCGGTGCGGTTGTCATTGCATACTTCGTGCTGTACTTCCTGTTCAAGAAGAACAAGGAGCGTTTCGTTGGCTATCTGGAGAACGCCGCTGCTGCTTACTCGGCATACTAAGCGATTGCTTCTAAACTGAAAACAGCCGGCTGCTGCTGCAAACAAATGCAGCGCAGCCGGCTGTTGCTCTATTCCGAAGAGGAGGAAAATATGAAGGAACTGACACAAAAGCCGCAGAATATCGTACTGGTCGGTGATGCTTTTGTTTCGCCGGACACGATGGAGCAGGCGGTGCAGCAAAGCGCACTCTGCTGCGGCAGAATCACCAAGCTGATGTGGGGCGGCTCCGACAAGCAGGAATTCACTTCGCGGCAGCTCAAACTCGAACGGAACGGTCCGGAAGCCGTACCGTATGCGGACGGTCTGGACGAGGTGATCGGCGAAGCAGAGGTTCTGCTCGTGCATTTCAATCCGGTGCCGTGTGCGCTGATTGAGAAAGCGCCTAATCTCAAGGTCATCCTGACCTGCCGCGGCGGCATGGAGCACATTGACCTTGCAGCTGCAAGTGAGCGCAATATTCCGGTGCTCAACGTTATCCGCAATGCAGAGCCGGTCGCGGATTTTGCCCTCGGCATGATGCTTGATCTGACGCGCGATATCGCACTTTCGCACCGCAAAAATGCGTGAAGGTGTATGGGTGAAGAGCTTTTACAACTCGGACCATTTGATGACGCTTTCCAGTCATACGGTAGCGCTGGCCGGTATCGGCAACGTCGGCAGCGCGCTGGCGCGCCGCCTGCTGGCACTTGGCGTGCCGGTGATCGCGTATGACGCATACACCAGTCCGGAGAAGCTTGAAAAGGCCGGTCTCGGTGCAATCAAGCTGGTCGATTCGCTTGAAACCCTGTTTGAACAGGGCGATATTGTATCGCTGCACCTGCGGCTGACACCGGATACCGAGCACATGATCGGCATGCAGTATTTTTCCCGCATGAAAAAAAAAACGGCGTACTTTATCAACACCGCGCGCGGCGGTCTGGTCGATCAGCAGGCGCTGGTCGAGGCGCTGCAGCAGGGGCTGCATGGCAGGCGCGGCGCTGGATGTGTACGACAGCGAGCCGCTCGCTGCGGACGATCCGCTGCTGCAGATGGACAACGTGCTGCTCACGCCGCACATTGCGGGCACCACGGTAGACGCGATCCCGCGGGCGCCGTTTTTGCTCATGCGTGAGGTCGATCGGTTCCTGGCTGACGGCGTGACCGATCGGGTGGTAAATCATGCATCCATCACACTGGAGTAAGGAGGAAATGCAATGCTTTTGCAGGAAGAAAGAGAGAAAATCGTTGAATACGGACAGGAAATGCTCAAGCGCGGTCTGACGGCGGGCACCTTCGGCAACCTGAGCATTTACAACGAGAAGGAGAACCTGTTTGCCATCAGTCCGAGCGGTATGGACTATTTTAAGACCGACGCAAGCGACGTGGTCGTTATGACGCTCGACGGCGAAAAGGCGGACGGCGACCGCAAGCCATCTTCCGAGGTGGACATGCACCGTATTTTCTACCAGAAGCGCCCGGGCATCAAGTCGGTCGTGCACACGCATCCGCGCTACGCTACTACACTGGCGTGCCTCGGCTGGAGCATTCCGCCGCTGCACTATCTGGTGGCGTATTCGGGCAAAGAGGTGCCGTGCATTCCGTATGTGCCGTTTGGCACCTATGAACTGGCACAGGCGGCGCTGGACGGTATGGGCGATAATTACGCCTGTATTCTCGGAAATCACGGTCTGCTGTGCGTCGGCGGCAATATCAGCTACACGCTGGATGTGTCTGAGCAGATCGAATTCTGCGCACAGCTTTATTATAATTGTAAGGCAGCCGGTCAGGAGCCGAAGCTGTTGAATGACGAGCAGATCAGCTCGGTGCTGGAGGCATTCCAGACCTACCGACAGAAATAAATTTTGCAGGAGGGGACCATTATGGAGGAAAAATGCGTATACTGCGGCGGTGATCTGCCGGAAAAGCCGACTAAGGTAAAGGTGCGCACGCGCTCGTTTGAGGTGTGCTGTGCGGATTGTGCGGAAAAAGACCGAACAGTATATCAAGCTGGATAAGCGATTCAAGACCGCACTGTATCTTCTGGTCTTTCTGGGCGGCATCGGATTTGTTATCAGTGCATTTTTCGGCGGTGACAGTCCGCTGCGCATGATCGGTGCGTATGCCGGTCAGCTTGTTGCGGGACTGGCGTTTATCGCGTTTCCGTATCCGGTCACCTCGTTTGAGAGCTTTCACGCGATGAGCATCCGCGGTGTAACGCGGCTGACGCGCATTATCGGCCTTGTGCTGAGCGTGTCGGCAGTCGTGCTGATAGTGCTCACGCTGCGATAAAGAAAATTGTGCGATCGGTCTGACGAAAGTCAGGTCTTTCCATAACCCCAAAGGGCGCTCGAAAGAGCGCTCTTTGGGGTTCTTTGCAGGATTGTCTGATGTGATGGAAAGCAAAAGGACAGAAGGGTCCAAGTGCCTTCTGTCCTTTTGCGGAGAAAAATTATATTTGTATTCTGTTTGGAGACTTGAATATAAATAATAGAGAATAAATTGAATGTGAAATAAGAATGCAGTGTAACACACGCGGCAGACACCGTACCGTCTCATAACCTCGACCGGAGAATCAGTCGGAACGGATGCGATATGCAGCGTGCTGCGGGTACCAACGATTTCGGTCTCAACATGAGATGCAGTATTGGGATGATGGCAACCGCCTCGACGTTCGGGTCAGCGCACAGCTTCTTCGGGTCCTGATATACTGCTGTGCTCTTGGGGTGTGAATATGGAATTAATCTACGATTCGGGAAAATTAACCGAGGAACGGACGGGTGGTTTCTGCGCCCATGCGGATCACATCCTCAGCAGGCATTCTCCAGTATTCCGGACGGAACAGCTCGAGGCACGCAGGGCCGTCGTAGCCGACTGCCTGTACCGCATCAGCAACCTCCTGCACCGGAATGGCACCCAGGCCGAGCATCAGGCGGTGACAGTGGTCGAGGATGCCGAGCGGCAGGTCCTCGCAGTCGTTGATGTGGAACACGAACAGCTTCTCCTTGGGAATTTTGCGGATGAAATCAACGTCCGCGCACTTGTCGTGCAGGTAAACATTGATGCAGTCCACGGTCAGACCAACGCTGTCGCGGTTTACGGCGTTTACGATCTCGAGCGCCTGACGTACGCTGTTGACGCACCACTTCTTGTCGCCGATCGGCTCGAAGGACAGCTTGACACCGTACGGCTCGGCAATGTCGGCGAGTTCGTTCAGCACCTTCACCGAGTCGTCGAAAATCTCCTTCTCGTTCCTGGTGCAGATTTCGCTCGTGACAGTCGGCACAACAATAATGTACGGATTGCCGATCTGTTGTGCCACCTTTGCAGCCGAAGGTGAATAGCTTTACGAGCTTTTCCCACTCCTCCGGCGTGCAGAAGTTGATGTTTTCAATGGAGTTGAATGCAAACGGCTTGATATGGTTCTTTGCAAAAAAGCCTTGAGATCGTCCACGGTGTGGGTCTTGAGATACTCCTGCAGCATATCAAGACGCAGCTCGATATAGTCATAGCCGTACTTTTCGCACAGCAGCAGGTCGTTTTCAACCGTGGAATTTTTCCTTGCAGGTTGCTTCGTTATATCCGAGTTTCAGCATAAGACAGTCTCCTTTACATTTCACCGCGCGCTTCACGCTCGGTGAGTTCCTTCATAATAGTGGGGTAAATCTTATCCAGCTTGTAGAACAGCAGGACGATAATTGCAACGATCCAAACGAGGATCGGACCGATCCTAAAGATAGAGGAAATCATTTGCTGGGCAGAAGTCGGCTGCATGGCACCGCCGGTAACCGAGCTGAGGAAGCCTGCGCCCCTCGAGCATGGCGGTCATAACCGCACTGGTGATGCCGGTGCCGATCTTAAAGCCGAGCGAGCCGCCGCCGAAGATCAGGCTTTCCTGACGCAGATGGCTCTTCCACTGACCGTACTCTACAACATCGCCCATCATGCCGAATACCAGAGAGGTCAGCGGAGCCTGACCGAGCGAGCGGATGATGGTCATTACCAGAATCCACCGGAAGCTCATCGGGTTTACCATAATGAGGGCATGGGCGATAACAACTACGATACAGCCGGCGAGCGACAGGTTGCGCTTGTTGAATTTCTGCAGCAGTATCGGACACAGCAGCGTACCAACGATCAGTGCGACGATCTCGGAGGTGTAAATGACGCTGTAATACCATTCATCGTTGCCGAGAACATATTTGCAGTAGTACGGCAGGTCGGTGCCGATGATGGTGGTATGAACGCAGGTGACAGTCCACAGAATGAGCGTTGCCCAGAAATACGGGTTGCCAAGCAGCGCTTTAATCGCGCGGGAAACGGGAACCTTGGGCTGCTCCTGTGCGGTGGATTCAAAATTAACGGTTTCCTTTGCAGCGAACAAAGCAGATGACGAGCAGAATAAGTGCGATGGCGCACCAGATGCTCATGGTCTTGATCCAGGCGGCCTGATCGTCGCCGAACAGCTTGACGACCGGCATGGTGAACGTAACAGCAATGATCTTGCCGACCGGAGACAGTGCCATACGCACAACGGACAGCAGGTCGCGCTCGTGCGAGGAGCGGGTCATCATGGTGGAGGGTGCCGTAGGGCACGTTGATTGCGGTGTAGCATACGGTGGTGCACAGGTTATAAGTAACAAAAATGTACCAGAACTGAACGGTTGTGCTGCTGTGCGGCACACAGAACATCGCAACCGCGCACAGAACATACGGTACGCTCATCCATAAAATCCACGGACGGGCCTTTTACCCCATTTTGATTTGGTCTTGCTCACGATGATGCCCATGATAACGTCGGACGAGCCGTCAAAAATACGCGAGATCAGCATGACCAGACCGACGGTAACGACCGGAATACCGCAGTAATCCGTATAGAACAGGGTGAGCAGCGCGGTGATCATGCCGAACACAACGTTGCAGGCAGTGTCACCTAAACCATAGGCAATGCGGGTTCCCCAGCCAAGGGAGGCAGTGCTGTTCTTTTCACTCATAAGGAGCAACCCCTCTTTCTCTTCTCAAATGGAAGCCGCCGCCGGGTGCGGCGGCTTGCCTTAACTCTTTCTCTTCTCTTTGCTTGTGGTAATGCGGGGATAAATTACTCGATTTCGCTCAGCTTGACCGGACGGCCTTCCTTCATGGACAGGTTTGCCGCCATGGCGATCTTAACCGGCTGCAGGCCGTCAAAACCGGTTACCAGCGTGTCGGTGTCGTTCAGAACAGCATCGATGAACGCCTTTGCCTCTGCGATGAATGCGTTGTTGTAGCGCTCGAGGAAGAACCAGGTCGGCTTTGCAACCTCGACGCCTGCGGCAGAGGAGATCATGGCGGTGTTGTTCAGGTCGTTTGCAACCTGCACGCAGCCCTGGTCGCAGTGAACCTCGGTGCGCTGGTCGTAGCCGTAGTGTGCGGCACGGGAGTTGTCGATCACGCCGAGTGCACCGTTCTCGAACTTCATCATTACAATGGCGGTGTCCACGTCGCCGTACTCCTCGTAGCCGGCGCCGGAAAGCGCTGCACCGTAAGCGGTAACCTCGGTAACCTCGCTGCCTGCCAGATAGCGGACCATGTCGAAATCGTGAATGGTCATGTCCATGAAGATACCGCCGGAAACCTTGATATAGCTCATCGGCTGGTGATCGGGATCGCGGGAGGTGACCTTGATGAGATTGGGCTTGCCCAGTTTGCCGGAAGCGACCGTATCGCGGACGGCCTTGTGGTTGTGGTCAAAGCGGCGAACGAAAGCCGACCTGCAGCTTAACGCCTGCCTTCTTTACCGCAGCGAGGGCTTCCTCGATCTTTGCCAGCTTGGTGTCGATCGGCTTCTCACAGAAGATGTGCTTGCCGGTCTGCGCAGCGCGCATGATGAAGTCTGCATGCGTTGCGGTGGAGGGAGCAGATGAACACGGCCTCGATGGTCGGATCGCCAAAGATCATCTCGGGATCATCGTAGCACTTCTCAATACCCATGTCCGCTGCCCATGCGCGGGTCGCATCGTTCATGAACGGATCAGCCACTGCGTAGAGATCTGCGTTCGGTACGGCATGTGCCAGATTTTCGCCGTGCAGCTTGCCGATTCTGCCTGCACCCAGCAGACCGATTCTTACCTTGTTTGCCATTTTTTCTTGCACTCCTTTTTTTTACTCTGAAACCTGAATTGACGCGCTTGCTCAAAAAAGCAGCAGTATATTAGAAGTTTTTTTTTCTGTGCTTTTATGATATAATAATTGCACACAGAGAAGAACAATGTAAAAATATCGAATAAAACAACGATATAAACTGCTGTTTTTGAATCGTTTGCGCTTTTCTTGTGATTATTATACAAACAAAGTCTGTGAAAGCGTTATCGTGTTCTTGTGGAAAAAACAGCAGGATTTTCCGATGGGAAGAAAGAAAATCGAGGAAAGGCTTTCGTAATCTTGTGATTCTTAGGGAGGGAGCATACATGGAAAACAAGCCGCGTAAACTGAGCGGAACATTCTTCAACTGCATTTCGATCGACCGCAATTACAACAACCAGCAGTCTATACTTCCGCATATGCACGACAACCGTCTGGAGCTGTTCTATGTGTGCAGCGGACAAGGACAGTACATGGTGGATAACCGGTATTACCCGATTGGAGAGGGCGACATTGTTATCTGCAATCAGGGTGTACTGCACGGCGAGGAACCTGATCAGGTGCGGCAGATCCGGTCGTACAGCGTCGCAATTACCGATGTCAATGCAGAAGGTCTGCCGCCCAACTGCCTGATCGCGGAAGGGGAGTGTCCGGTCGTCTCGTGCGGACAGCTTGCCAGGCAGGTAGGAGAGACCATGCACTTGCTGTATCTCCTCAGCGCCGATGCGGGAAACCTGCATGCCGTGTGCTGCAGTCTGGCAGAGGCAATGCTGAATCTGACCGATTCCCTGCTCCGCAGTCGTATCCACCAGCAGGAGCAGCAGCGTGAAATGCCGTCTGTGCTGGCGCACCGTGTGCGGCGCTATCTGGATGCACACCACTGTGAGTCGATCACGCTGCGTATGGTGGCGGAGCGACTGCACGTGAGCGAGTATTATCTGGCGCATGTGTTTAAGCAGGAGTTCGCGTGCCGCCTATGCAGTATGTGATGAAACGCCGGATTGGTGAGGCGCAGGGTTTTTTGATGAATACCAGCATCCCAATCGCTGAGATTGCGGATACACTCGGCTTCAGCAGTATCTGTCACTTCAACGCCATGTTTAAGAAGTACACCGGCACACCGCCCGGCAAGTTCCGGCAGTCATTCAAGCAGAGCATCACGCACAGCGAAAAAGGAAAGAGTGAAGAAAAGGAATCGTAAAACGGAAAACACCGTGCAGAGCAGTAACGCTTTGCACGGTGTTTTTCTATCTTTTCCTCACTGCAGGGGCTGGGCGAGATGACTGTGCCGACACTCTCCGGCTTTGCGGAAATGCTCATGCGCATGGGCGCGGCGCTCGTGCTGCCGACCTTCATCGGGCAGAGCGGCGTATTCTTTGCGGAAGGCGCAGCATGGGTGTGTGGGCAGCACTCAATCTGGTATGGTATTATATGCGGATTGGAAAAATCAAGCGGGAGATGATGCAATAGCCTCTCAATCGAAAACCACGCTTTCGATCGAAATTCGATGAAAGGCTGTGCCCTGCGGTCGCAATGCGCTATTCCATATGCGCCGCGCCGCGAGGCATTTTCCGACAGACAAAAAAGACAGCGAGAGCTGTCTTTTTTTTTGCAGAGTTGTTAATCTGTTTGGTCCGTTCATTTCTTTGGCGGAACGGCATAGGAAAAAACAACAAAGGATGCCCTGCGCACGCATTGCGATACGCAGGGCATGAAAAAAATGGAAATAGGTTTAGGCGGAAATCCATTAGTAGATGGACGGCTTTTCCATCAGCTCGATCGCTTCCGGCTTGCCGGTCTGGCGGGAGAGAATGAGTGCATCGCCGGTGACACAGGCAACGTAGCCATCCCATGCGGACGGACCGTCCGGTGCGCCGTTCAGCAGCGCCTTGGCCCATGCATCGAACTCGATGTCGTACGCTTCGATAAAACGCTGCGACCAGTCGGTCATGATCGGGAAGCTGCAGGCTGCACCCGCGCGCTTGACCACAGCCGACGGATCGGGCAGGCTGACCGTACCATCCTCACCGACTACCTGACACTGAATGTCATAGGCATATGCGCCGTCGGTCTGCACCTCGACATCGATGCGCTGTCCCGAGCGGGTGGTCAGCATCATGATCTGCGGGTTGAGCCAGTCACCCTGTGTGTTTTTGCTTTGACGGACTGCCAGCACCTGTGCCGTAGCGTATTCATCGTCCAGCAGCCAGCGGGAAATATCAATTTCGTGAATCGCAACACGCGTTACTGCGTAGTCGGTCGCAAAGCCGGGTGCCTGAGACATATTGCGATGGCACGAGTGGATCATCAGCGGCGCACCGATCTCACCGGACTCGATCGCCTGCTTCATGGCAGCATAGCCGCGGTCATAACGGCGCATGAAGCCGACCTGCACCAACCGTCTGCCGCCTGCAACCTCTGCGCGGATGATCTCCTCGCATTCCTGTGCGGTCTGTGCCAGCGGCTTTTCACAGAATACGAATTTGCCCGCCTTGATGCATTCAAGCACATAGCCTGCATGGGACGGGTCTGCGGATGTGACGAGCACAGCCTCTACTTCGGGGCGTGCGATCAGCTCTTCGCCGGTCGCACAGCAGGTGATGCCGTACTGTTCTGCAACCGCTTGTGCCGACGGCTGGTAATAATCCGCAACGGCAACTACGCGCGTTTCGGGAATCGTGTTCATCAGGCGTGCGATATGCTGTCTGCCGATCGCACCGCAGCCGATGACACCGACTTTGATTTCCTTGCTCATGTCAGAGTCCTCCTTCCGGTATCTTGGGAAACAAAATGAATGATGGTACCGGGCGGACAGATGCGTTCTCTGCCCGCCCCCGTTCTGAAAAAGGTGATTATTCGTTCACGAGCATTTCGCCGGTCTCAAAGCGATTCCTTGCAGCGGTATGCCGCCTGAGAAACCTTTGGTGCCGTCGTAAACGGTGACACCGGGCTTGCGGCCCTCGTTGATGCAGGATACGAACTCCTGGATCTCGTTGATATAGGCCTGATGCCAGCGGCTGAGGAAGTCCGGATAGTACTCCTCGCGTGCGCCGGAGCCGTCTACGATCTGGAGCAGGTTCTTTGCGCCGACATTTGCAATACGCAGCGTGCCGTGCGTGCCAATGATCTCGGTTTCTACGTTGCAGCCTGCGCCGTGGGTGCGGTTGGTAAACATGAAGCCCATTGCGCCGTTGTCCAGCTGTACGGTCGCACAGCAGTTGTCTGCGTCGTTCAGCTCGCGGTACAGGTCAAACTCGAATACGCCGCCGATCGCCCAGACGCGCTTGACCTCTGCGCCGGTGAACCAGCGGATCAGGTCGAGGTCATGCACGCACATATCCAGATACTGGCCGCCGGAGTGCGGTGCAAACTTGAGCGTACCCTCGATGGTGGTGCGGGGGTCCTGCGTGTAGGAGCGGACGAGAACGACCTTGCCGATGTCGCCTGCGTCGATGCGGCGCTTGGCCTCTGCGTAGGAATCGTCAAAGCGGCGCATGAAGCCGAGCATGAATACCTTGTCCGGATGTGCTTCCACAGCCTTTTCTGCCAGCTTGCACTTTTCAACCGTCGTGTCGAGCGGCTTGTCGCAGAAGCAGTGCTTGCCTACATCCAGTGCGAGCTTGATGTGCTCGGCATGGAACATGGAGGGCGAAACGACAACGATCGCATCCAGCTCCGGGTTTTTGACCATCTCAGCTACGTCCGTGTAGGTGTAGGGAACGTTCAGCTCCTCGGCTACCTGTGCTACGCGCGCTGCGTCCGTGTCGCAGATTGCGGTCAGCTCTGCGCCGGTGACATAGTTTGCGATATTCTTTGCGTGCTCATAGCCCAGACGACCCAAACCGACCGAACCGATTTTTTAAAGTTTTTTGCCATGGTAACAGCATCCTTTCTTTGTTTACAGAGATTTCAGTATGTTTTTTGTTGGTATGTTTAGGTTGCCGCCTGTGCACCGCTGTGGGAAACGGTCAGCGGTGCGGGCGGATCTATCTCATCAGCCGGCAAGGCCGAGGGGAGAGAACAGCAGGTAAACGCAGCACATCAGGCACAGTGCACCGATGGCAGCAATCTTGCGGTATTTCCACGGTGTCAGATCGACAGCGCCGACATCCTGCATGACGTACGGCGTTGCACGCGGGCTGATCCTGCCGATCAGCAGCATGACCGCAACATTCAGTACGAACAGTACCGCAAGAACGTACAGATAGTGCACATTCTGGAGTGCAGGGATGAATTTGGAAATGGAGTACAGAACAACGTGCATCACGATCGATACCTTGGCGGCACGAGCGGGAACATTTCGGGTGAACATACCGACGATGACCGCCGCCAGAATCGGCACGTTGAAGAAGCCGAAGCAGGACTGGAGGAAGTCATACAGACCGGAGGGGGCAAAGCTGACGACCGGCGCCACGCAGATCGAAACGATGGCAAGCACGGTGCCGAAGATCTTGCCGATGCGGACCAGCTGTGCGTCCGTTGCCTGCGGATTGAACAGCGGGCGGTGAATATCCAGTGTGTACAGCGTGACCGAAGAGTTGAGCGCCGAGTTAAAGGACGACAGGATCGCACCGAACAGCACGGCTGCGAAGAAGCCGAGCAGCGGCTTGGGCAGGACGTTCAGGATGAGCGTCGGATAGGCAAGGTCGCTGGTCTTTGCCAGATTTGCGATGTGCTCCGCGGAGAAGAAGCCCTCAGCGGGATCCATCGACATACGGTAGCAGATCAGGCCGCAGATGGTGATGAAGAACGGGCCGCAGCACTTGAGGAAGCCTGCAAAGATTGCACCGCGCTGTGCTTCGCACAGGTTCTTTGCACCCAGCGTTCGTTGAATGATCGCCTGATTGGTGCACCAGTAGAACATATTGTTGACGACCATGCCGGTAAAGAGCACCGGCCATGGAATCATCGGCGCCATTGCGTGGGCCGGATTGATGGCGTTGAACTTTTCTGCCGGTACGACCGAGATCAGATCGCGCAGACCGGCGAGGAAGTTGTCATTGCCGAGCAGCAGCAGACCGAAGATCGGGATCATAAAGCCGCCGATGATCAGTCCGATGCCGTTGATGGTATCCGATACCGCAACCGCTTTCAGACCGCCGAAGATGGCGTAGCAGGCGCCGACAATACCGATGGCAACAGCCGTGATGATAACGCCCTGCATCTGCGATACGCCCATGCGCTTATCAACTTCGAAGATCTGGTTGAACACCAGTGCGCCCGAATACAGAACGGTCGGCAGGTAGGTGAGCAAGTAGCCGAGCAGGAACATGATGGAAACGATACGCTTGGTTGTGCTGTCGTAGCGGTTTTCGAGGAATTCCGGTACGGTAGTCAGTCCCATCTTGAGATAGCGCGGCAGAAATACCAGCGCCAGAATGACAAGTGCTGCTGCTGAGGTGACTTCCCAGGCGATCGGTCCCATGTTGGTCGAAAAGCTCTGGCCGGTCTGACCGATCAGCTGCTCGGTGGACAGGTTGGTCAGCATCAGGGAGCCGGCGATTACCGGTCCTGTCAGGCTGCGGCCCGCAAGGAAATAACCGTCCTGTGTACTCAGGTCATCGTCGCGCGTGCGCCACCATGCAATGACAGCGACGAGCGCAGTGAACGCAATGAAGGTTACAGCAGTAAAAAGCATATGTTGATTTCTCCTTCTTTCTCTATAATTTTACTCTTTATCATATTGTGCTTGCTCTTTTCGCCGCCTCGCAGTCTTTTTCAGGAAAATTTTATAGGCGCTTACGACTGCGTATTTGTTGGGGATCCTCCTTTCCGCTCTGGCGGCAGACAGCTTTTTAATATTATAAAAACGAAATAGTGGGGAGTTGCGATATGATTTTTCTGCTTACAAACACATTCTATCATATTATTTTTTGGATGTCAAGTAAATCGATTTTTGTGAAAAAAGCAGCGGGTTTTGATACAAAACGGATGCGGTTAAGGGTGCGGTTTTGCAAAAAGAACGGTAAAATCATACTTTTATGCAGGCAAACAATTTTTAATATTAAAAATATTTGGTTAATCCGTATATTTTCCTAATGCTTTAATATAAAATTTGCTGATACATAATATGACAAATACGCGCTGGCACTCGGTATCTGTGCAGAAATGCAGCCGCAGTACCGATAAACAGCGCGCGGGAACCGCGGATCCGTATCCCCAGCGGTGGGGCTGATTTACGGTTTTGCTGCCCCTTGACATCAGCGGCGCAGTACTTTTTAATATGAAAGTGAACTGATAACGGTTTTATTTTTTTCAAACAAATGGGGAATGCGTCATGGCAAAAGTTACATTGAAACAGATCGCGGAGCGGGCAGGTGTTTCCATCAATACCGTATCGCTGGCCCTGCGGGATATGCCAAACGTCAATCCTGATACGCGCGCCCGGATTTGCGGCATTGCGGCAGAGCTGGGGTATTATGCACATAAAAGCCATCGCACACCGTCCAAAAAGCTGGGGCTGATGACCGGCGCACATCTGAAGGATTCCTACTTCTATGTGGCGTTCCAGAAGCTGTTTCTGGGGATGGCATATGAGCGCGGCTATCAAATGATGGTTTTCGATCACGAATACTGGGATCGCGATCCGCAGGCGCTGCGTCGCTGGCTGACGGAAAGCGAGATCAGCGGTGTTTTGATCCTCGGGGACATGGAAGAAACGCTGGCGGCTAATATCGTATCGTGCGGACTGCCGGTCGTGGCGGTGGGAACACGCTATCATGCCCTGCGTGTGTGCACCTATATTGAGGACAATACAGAGGCGGCATATCAGGCAGTGCAGCATTTGTATACCCATGGCTGCCGCAAAATGGGTTTTATCGGTGATCCGATGTATTCCACGGCATTCGGGGAACGGTATGACGGCTTCCGCAGCGCCTTGCGGCGGTTCGGTCTGCCGTGCGATCCGCAGCACCTGTTGCTGACGCCCAGTGCGGATGATGCGGATATTCCGCAGACGATTTGCCGTGCACTGGATCAGGTGGACGAGCTGCCGGATGCGTTCTTCTGCGCGAACGACTATCTGGGTGTCGGCGCGGCAAAGGCGCTGTTCCTGCGCGGGGTTTCGGTGCCCGGCGAGGTTTCGCTGGTCGGCGTGGATAATAATCCCCTCGGAAAAATGGCGCTGCCGTCCCTGACTTCGATTGATGTGCACTGCCGTCAGCAGGCAGAGCTGAGCATTCGCAAGCTGATTTCGTTTGTCTGCGGGGAGGAATACGATCCGCTGCGCTTTCTGGTTCCCACCGAGCTGGTGCAGGGGGATTCGGTGAAGCAGGCGTAAAATAGAGGATTGCGCTTCAGCGCTGTTTTCTTCGGAGAACAGCGCTTTTTTTCATGGGGAAATGGGGCGTTTCAATCCAGATGCCACCGCACAAGATACGTCACCTCATACCCACCCTGATGACCGGAGCGCGGACGCGGAAAGGTCAGTTTCAGCGGTGCATCCGAGGATTGTGCGGCGGGAAGCACCGAATCCGTGCAGGACTCTCGACCGGCGGTGAGAAAAACATCCAGAGTGATACAGGTCTTGCTCTCGTCTGCGTCCACAACGATGCGGTTCACCAGTGCCTTGGACATTTCACGCGAAAAGCCGCAGTTCGCCTGCCACTGTTTCTCGATCGTGCGACGCAGATTTTCCACACGCCGGATGCGTTCCGCAAGGGTCTGCTCTGCGTTCTGCAAGGATCGGAAACTGCGTACAGATCAGCGTTCGGTACGGCATGTGCCAGATTTTCACCATGCAGTTTGCCGATTCTGCCTGCACCCAGCAGACCGATTTTTACTTTGTTTCCCATTTTTTCTGCACTCCTTTTTTACTCACAGGTAGTGATTTACCGCGCGGCCTCAAAAAGCAGGATTTTAGAAGTTTTCTTCTGTGCAATTATGGTATAATGAATTCACAGACAGAACGACAGTGTTATTTGGCATAAACAAATCTGCTCTGTAAACTGCTTTTTTGAAGTGCTTTACGCTTTTTCTTGTAATTATTATACGAAAAATGTAAAACTGCGTTGGCGGGTTATTGTGGAAAAACAGCACAGATTCCGACCTGTACCGCAGAAAATCACGGAAGGATTTTCGTAATCTTGCGATTATTGGGAGGAAACAGCTATGGAGAACAAGTCAAAAAAGCGAAGCGGGAGCTTTGTCAACTGTGTTGCGATCGACCGCAATGACAACAACCGACAGTCCATCCTGCCCCACGTACACGAAAAACCGTCTGGAGCTGTTTTTATGTGTGCAGCGGAAACGGACAGTATATGGTGGACAACCGATATTATCCGATCGGGAAGGCGATATCGTCATCTGCAATCAGGGCGTGCTGCACGGCGAGGAGCCGGAACAGGTGCGGCAGATCCGTTCGTACAGCGTGGCGCTGACCGGCGTGCAGGTCGAGGGGCTGCCGCCCAATTGTCTGATCGCTGCGGGGAGTATCCGGTGGTGTCCTGCGGACAGCTTGCCAGGCAGGTGAGCGAGACCATGCACCTGCTGTATCTGCTCAGCGCCGATGCGGGAAACCTGCATGCCGTGTGCTGCAGTCTGGCAGAGGCGATGCTCAATCTGACCGATGCGCTGCTGTGCAGCCGCGTGCAGCAGCGTGAAAACGACGGTAGTCAGATCCCGTCTGTGCTGGCGCATCGCGTGCGGCGTTTTCTGGATTCCCATCATCGGGAGCCGATCACTCTGCGTATGGTGGCCGAGCAGCTGCGCGTGAGCGAGTATTATCTGGCGCATGTGTTCAAGCAGGAGTTCGGCGTGCCGCCCATGCAGTATGTGATGAAGCGCCGGATCGGAGAAGCGCAGGGCATTCTAATTCACACGGAAACGCCCATTGCGGAGATCGCGGATACGCTCGGATTCAGCAGTATCTGTCATTTTAATGCGATGTTCAAAAATATACCGGCACACCGCCCGGAAGATTCCGTCAGTCGTTCCGGCAGAGCATGACCCATACGGAGGAAAACAAGAATCCGTAAAATAGCAAGAAACCATAAAAACACCGTTGCTGCAAAAAGAAAACCGCAGGATATGGTGTCGGGCAAAAGTAATCTCGTGCTATCGCAGAGCGGGATTGCGTGCTATACTTAAAGTAAAAAAGAAAAGACAGTACCGCATAATGAAAGCTGTGGCTTTGTTACATTATGCGGTTATTATCTGAGGAAAAAAGAGGAGCGCAAACCAAACATGTCAAGCCGAGCTTGAATGTGCAGTGTTTTGTAGAAAAGGAAGTAAAGACGATTTTCCGTGATTCCGGCGAGAATCATCCCAAGCTGCTTTATGTCAGCGAGCTCCGGCCGGATGCGAGCACGCACCCGCGTGTGATGCACGCACACGAGGATTTTGTCGAGCTGATTCTGATCTGCAGCGGATCGAGCGAGTATCTGATCCACGATAAAAAGGTGGTCATTCAGGCCGGGGATCTGCTGGTGTACAATGCAGGCGTGGTGCATGATGAGATCTCCGGGCCGGATATGGAGGTCGGCAGCTACTGCGTGGCAGTGGGCGGACTGCATATGCCCGGTCTGCGGGAAAACGCGCTGATTCCGGATGATGCGGGCTATGTATTCCCGACCGGAAAGTATTTCAACGATCTCAAGGCACTGTTTGAGATGATGTTCCGCAATCTGGCAGCGGGCGAGCCGCAGGCAGGAGCTGTTTTTGCAGCACGCTGATGCACGCACTGCTGGTGGCTGTCCTCACCGTGACGGACAGCGTGAACATCCCCAAAGGAAAAGCCGGTGGACGAGCCGCATATCCTCGGACGGCGCATTAAAGAGTATATCGACAAGCACTATATGGAGCCGATCACGCTGCATAGCATGGGAGAGGCACTGCATATCAGCTCGTATTACTTATCCCATGTGTTCAAGCAGATGAGCGGCTACTCGCCAGTGCAGTATCTGCTGCGCCGCCGGATCGGAGAGGCGCAGACGCTGCTCATCACCACGGATTTGTCCATCACCCGCATCGCGGAGATGGTCGGCTATGATACGCAGAGCTATTTCAATCTGCAATTTACCAAAAACGTCGGCATGCCGCCGAACAAGTTCCGCCAGAATTACATCGTGCCCAGCGGCACGGAGGAAAAGCCCAGACGCAGACGGAAATAAAAAGCCTGTCACCGTTTTTTGACAGACTAAGGTCATCGTTTCATTGGAAACGATGACCTTTTTGTTTTGCAAGGATACGCAGAAAATGCCGGAGAAAAAAAACGCTCGGCGCAGCCAGAGAGATAAGCTGCGCCGAAAAGTGAGAGAGAATTAGGATATGTTCAAAAATTGGGATAACGGATCAGAGGTAGTCATAATCGGAACGATCCGGGTACGACGTACAGGTGAGGGACGCCGTCAGGTACATATTCAGGAAAATGACCACCGTCGAGAAGATGGCAAACAACATGAGAATCGCTCCTTTTTTTCTGCCGCGGATGCGGTTTGTTTTGATGATTCTATTGTAACAGGCGGGTGGTGCGATTTCTTCTAACTTCTTGTATTTCCGACAGTTCCGCAAGAACGTATAAGCTGAGGCGCCGAAGCCGCCAAACAGCCGGGAAAACGCAGCAACATACTGTAAAAACAGGGGAAATGCCACGGAAAGGGAAAAAGAAGGAAACTCATAAAAAGTTGTGTATTTTTATAAAATATTGAGATATATCCTGTTTTTATATATAAATACAGATAAAAATAGACGATTTACGAAAAGCGTTCACTCGGTTTTTGCGCGAAAAAGCGAGATATTCAAAAAAAACGGGGGTCGGAACGCGCTGCGGACGAGCGGGAGTTGCTCCGAAAAAAGAGATGTAAAACTGCGGAAAAGTTGCGAATAGAATGCAAAATAAAAGAAAATTCGGCGTACACTGTGAAAATATATAGAAAACGGCATTTACCCAAGATGTTAGAAGAAAAGCAAAACGCAGGATGCTAAACTATAACCATCAAAGAGAACACCGCCGGGAGCGAAAAGAAAGATGAGCAAAACCAGAATGACAGTCGGTCAGGCGATCGTCAAGTTCCTGAACCAGCAGTACATCGAGATGGACGGCAAAGAGGAACCCTTCGTAGACGGCATGTTCACGATCTTCGGTCACGGCATGGTAGTCGGTCTCGGACAGGCGCTGGAAGAGGATCCGGGTCACCTGAGAGTTTACCAGGGCCGCAACGAGCAGGGCATGGCGCACGCCGCCATCAGCTCCGCAAAGCAGCACAACCGCCGCAAGATCATCGCCTGCACCTCGTCCATCGGCGTTGGCGCAGCAAACATGGTAACCGCAGCACTGACCGCTACCATCAACAACATCCCGCTGCTGCTGTTCCCGTCCGATTACTTCGCAACCCGTCAGCCGGATCCGGTTCTCCAGCAGCTCGAGGTTCCGAACGACCTGTCCATGTCCGCTTCGGACTGCTTCAAGCCGGTTGCCAAGTACTGGGATCGCATTTCCCGTCCGGAGCAGCTGATGAGCGCGATGGTCAATGCAATGCGCGTCCTGACCGACACCGCAAACTGCGGCACGGCAGTTATCTCGCTCCCGCAGGATGTACAGGGTGAGAGCTTCGATTTTCCGGATTACTTCTTCCAGAAGCGCGTACATCACGTTGCACGCCGCGTAGCTGATGATTACGACATTGACAAGGCAGTCGAGCTCATCAAGGCCTCCAAGAAGCCGATGTTCATCGCAGGCGGCGGCGTTCGCTACTCCGAGGCCGGTCAGACCGCAATGGACTTCTGCAAGGCGTTCAACATTCCGGTTTCTCAGACACAGGCCGGCCACTCCTGCCTGCCGGATTCGTTCGAGCTGGCTGTCGGCGGCATCGGCGTAACCGGCGGTCTGGCGGCGAACGCACTCTGCAAGGACTGCGACCTCGTTATTGGTGTCGGCACTCGTTTCAACGACTTCGTAACCGGCTCCAAGTGGGTGCCGCAACCCGGATATTAAGGTTCTGGCAATCAATACTTCCGAGTTCCACGCGGAAAAGTTGGACGCAACCCGCTGCATCGGCGACGCAAAGGTTACTCTCGAAGCGATCATGGAAAAGCTCAAGGCAGACGGCTACAAGTCCGGCTACACCACCGAAATTCAGGATATCCGCAAGGTTTGGGAAGAAGAGCGTCTGCGCGTTCTGGGCGTTCAGTACAAGGGCGAGGGCTTCGGCGAGGGCAAGTTCGTACCGTGCGTTCCCAGCTGGACCGAAAAGATCATGAACGATTTCGTTGACCAGATCGGTGGCACCATCACCGAGTCCAACGCAGTCGGCATCCTCCGTGAGGAGGCAGACGACGACGCAATCGTGGTTGCAGCAGCAGGCTCGCTGCCGGCTGACCTCGAGCGTCCGTGGGTAACCGACGCACCGAACTCCTACAATATGGAATACGGCGCTTCCTGCATGGGCTATGAGATCGCGGGTGCGTTCGGCGCCAAGCTGGCTGAGCCGGACAAGGAAGTTTACGCTCTGGTTGGTGACGGCTCCTTTATGATGCTCAACTCCGAGATCCCGACCGCAATGCAGGAGAACGCGAAGATCACCGTTGTTGTATTCGATAACTGCGCATTCGGCTGCATCAACAACCTGCAGATGGGCAACGGCGTTGGCTCTCTGGCGACCGAAATGCGTCACCGCAACGAGACCACCGGCAAGCTGGACGGCGACTACTGCTACACCGACTTCGGCAAGATCGGTGAGGGCTTCGGCATGAAGGCGTTCTACGCAAAGACTCCGGACGAATTCCGCAAGGCTGTTCAGGATGCTAAGAAGGAAAGCGTTTCCTGCATCATCGACGCAAAGGTTCTGCCCAAGACCATGGCGGAGGGCTACGAGTCCTGGTGGCACATCGGCGTGGCATCTACATCCAAGTCTGATGAGGTAAAGGCTGCACGCAAGCGCATCGACGATCATCTGGCAGAAGCACGCATGTACTAATTAAACGCAGATTCAATATGAGCCGCCCGTTTTCGGACGGGCGGCTTTCCTTGTATATAAGGTATAGATACGCAATCTGGTATAGAGCAAAGAAAAAAGAGGAGCAAAATTATGAAATATACGCACAAGGCCCCTTCGATAAGGGCTATAACGGCATGGTTTCGGCAGTTGAGCATCCGGAAATGATGGGCATGGAGTTCGGCGTGGTCAAGATGGCAGCCGGCGATGTGATGCACTTCGACTATGCGCAGGAGGTCGTTTACGACCTGATGAGCGGCAGCGTGACCTTCGCATGGAACGGCAATTCCGAGACCGTTACCCGCAAAGACGTGTTCCACGAGGGTGCGATCCTGCTGCATGTGCCGCAGAATACCAAGGTGACAATTTCTGCCGAGAGTGACGCGGAGATTGCAGTATCCCGCACGGAAAAACAAGCGCGATTTCGCGGCTCGTCTGCTGCGTCCGGAGGATTGCCTGTGTGCGAATGAGGAGCGCGGCGCCGGTCAGATGAACGAGTGCTCGACCCGTCTGGTGCGCACGTTCTTTGACCGCTCCAACTGCCCGGAAACCAACTTCTTTATCGGTGAAGTGGTACATTTCCCCGGCAAGTGGTCCTCTTATCCGCCGCATCAGCACGTTGAGCCGGAGCTGTACTACTACAAGTTCCTTCCGGAAAACGGCTACGGTCTGGCAGAGTATGGCGACGATGCCTTCAAGGTTAAGAACAACGACCTGACCGGCATGCCGGAAAATGTAACGCACTCTCAGGCCGCTGCGCCCGGCTATGCGGAGTATTACCTGTGGTGCATCCGTCTGCAGGACGACAAGAACATCGTGACGACCGTTGTGCCCGAGTATGAGTGGGTAACTAAGGCCGACGCGAAGTATTTCCCGGATATTTGAGGAGGAAAAGCGCATGAAAGCCTTCAAAATCGTACCTTCTATTGCAGAATACGTGGATTTTCGCACGCTGGCGAAAGAGCTGAAGCTCGGCGGCGTGACCTGATCCTGACGAACGAATATATCTACAATCCGACCATTGCGGCGCTGGAGCTCGGCTGCCACACCTGTTTTCAGGAGAAGTTCGGCGGCGGCGAGCCGACCGACGTGATGGTGGATGCCATCCTCGACGACCTGCGCGGCAAGGAGTTTGACCGCATTATCGCGGTCGGCGGCGGCACCGTTATCGACATTGCCAAGGTGCTGACCGTTGCCAAGTCCACCGACCGTGTGGACGATCTGTACGACCGCATGGCAAACCTCGAGAAGGAGCATGAGCTGATCATCGTGCCGACTACCTGCGGCACCGGCTCTGAGGTTACCAACATTTCCATCATCAACCGTACAACTAAGGGCGTCAAGGTTGGTCTGGTATCTCCGGCGATGTTTGCGGACGAAGCGGCGCTCGTGCCCGGCATGCTGCTCAGTCTGCCGTATCCGGTGTTCGCGACCTCTTCCATCGATGCGATGGTCCACGCGGTGGAGAGCTATCTCTCTCCGAATGCGTGTGCACTGAGCGAGCTGTTCTCCGCCAAGGCGCTGCACCTTATCCTGTCCTGCTGGAAGGATGCTGTCGCAGCAGGCGGCAAGGATGCGTGGAAGAAGCATGCACTCGAGTTTCTGCGCGCCTCCAACTACGCAGGTATCGCGTTTGGCCATGCAGGCTGCGCGGCTGTTCACGCGATGGCGTATCCGCTCGGCGGCGTGCACCATATTCCGCATGGGCAGGCAAATCAGCTGATGTTCGCGGATGTCATGCGCAAGTACCAGGAAAAGAAGCCGATCGGAAAGCTGAATCAGCTGGAAGAACTTCTGGGTGCAGAACTGGACGTAGAACCGGTATTTTCGCTTGAAAACCTGTACAAATTGATGGACGAGGTACTGGGAAAGGATCCCCTGCACGAACACGGAGTAACCGCTGATGAGCTGCCGGTCTTTGCAAAGAATGTCATTGAAACCCAACAGCGCCTGCTCGGCAACAACTATGTGGAGCTGTCCGAGGACGATCTGCTCGACATTTACCGCAAGGCATTTTAACTGCGGAGGGACAAGCATGGATTGGAGAACTTATTATAAGGAGCACACGATGACCCCGGAACAGGCGGTCAGTGTGATCCATGACGGCGACCGCGTGGTATTCGGCCATGCGGTAGGCGAGCCGATCATCTTTCAGCGTACGATGGCGCGCATGGCAGAGCAGTTCCACAATGTGGAGGTCGCTCACATGGTCTATCTCGGCTCGGGCGAGTATCTTCAGCCCGGCATGGAGAGCCATTTCCGCCATAACGCGCTGTTCGTCGGCGGCCCGGCGCGCAAGCCCATCGCCGAGCACCGCGCGGACTACACCCCGGTGTTCTTCTCGGACGTACCGCGTATGTTCCGCGACAACACCCTGCCGGTAGACGTTTTCGCGTTCACCTGCTCGCCTCCGGACGAGCGCGGCTACGTTTCGCTCGGCCTGTCGTGCGATTACGGCGCACAGGCGGTCAAATCTGCGAAAACCGTTATCGCTGAGGTAAACCCGAATATGCCGCGCACCTATGGCGAGAGCTTTGTGCACGTTTCCGAGATCGACGGCTTCCTGTGCTCGTGGGGAGCCGCTGCCCGAGTCCAAGCCGCCCAGGATCGGTGAGGAGGACCGCGCCATCGGCAAGTACATTGCCGAGCTCGTGCGGGACGGCGACTGCCTCCAGCTCGGCATCGGCGCGGTGCCGGATGCGGTCTGCTCGTTCCTCGGCGACAAGCACGACCTCGGCCTGCACACCGAGATGATCTCGGACGGCGTGCTGCCGCTGCTTGAAAACGGCAACATTAACGGCAAGCGCAAGCAGCGCGACGTCGGCAAGGTGAGCGTCACCTTCCTGATGGGCACGCGAAAACTGTACGATTTCGTGGACAATAACCCGATTATTAACATGCTTCCAGTGGATGTCTGCAACAATCCGGCCGTTATCGCGGAGAACGACAACGTGGTTTCCATTAACTCCTGCGTCGAGGTCGATCTGCAGGGGCAGGTCTGTGCCGAGGCAATCGGCCTGCGCCAGATTTCCGGCATCGGCGGTCAGATGGACTTTGTGCGCGGCGCAAACTTGTCCAAGGGCGGCCGTTCCATCATTGCGCTGCACTCGACCACCAAGGACGAGTCTGCATCTAAGATTGTTACAACCATTACCACCGGCGGTCCGGTTACCACCAGCCGCTGCGATGTCAATTATATTGTCACCGAGTACGGCGTGGCGCAGCTTCGCGGTCAAACGCTCCGCGAGCGCGCAAAGCGTCTGATTGCCATTGCGCATCCAAAATTCCGCGAAGAACTTGCCGAGGAATTCGAGAAGCGCTTCGGTGAAAAACTCAAGGTGTAACCAATTAAAATGCAACATACAGCAGGAGGTCATAACGATGAAAAAGACATTCTCCCGTTTTCAAATCGCCTATATTCATGTGATTTTGCTGCTGCTGATCGTGCTCTCTGGCTGCTGTGTTTACCTCGCACATCTGCTCATGGGAGTATAAATTCTGTGGATATGCGCCGAGAAACCGAACTTTCCCATTACAAAGACTATTCCCTTCATGTCTCCTCAAATATGTTATCAAAATCGGTGAATCGGCGCTTTTTCCTATTGAAAAGAAAAAGGACAAGGAAGATGATATTATGATGACAAAAGACCAGTACATCGAATCCCTGCGCAAGCTGAACCTCAACCTGTACAGCTTCGGCAAGAAGGTCGAGAACGTAGTGGACAATCCAATCGTGCGTCCGTCGCTCAACTCGTTTGCAGCAACGTACGAGCTGGCAGAGGACCCGCAGTACGAAGATCTGATGACGGCAACGTCAATCTGACCGGCAAAAGGTAAACCGTTTTACCCATCTGCACCAGTCTACGGACGATCTCATTAAGAAGGTAAAGATGCAGCGTCTGCTCGGACAGAAGACCGCAGCCTGCTTCCAGCGCTGTGTCGGCATGGACGCGGCAAACGCCGTTTATTCGACTACGTTCGAGACCGATGAAGCGTGCGGCACCAAGTACCACGAGAATTTCGTCAAGTTCTGGACCGATGTACAGAACAATGACTGGGGTGTTGACGGCGCCATGACCGACGTCAAGGGCGACCGCGGTCTGTCTCCGTCAAGCAGGCGGATCCCGACCTGTTCCTGCACGTTGTCGAGCGCACCGCTGACGGCGTTTACGTTACCGGCGCGAAGGCGCACCAAACCGGCTATCTGAACAGCCACTACGTTCTCGTCATGCCGACCATTTCCATGCGTGAGGGTGACGAGGACTACGCGATTTCCTTCGCATGCCCGCCCGACGCGGAAGGCATTACCTTGATTCTGGGCCGTCAGTCCTGCGACACGCGCAAGACCGAGGAATTTAACGACATCGACGTCGGCAACAAGGTTTACGGCGGTCACGAAGTTCTGGTTATTTTCGACCGCGTGTTCATTCCGAACGACATGATCTTCCTCAACGGCGAGACCCAGTTCGCCGGCATGATGGTAGAGCGCTTTGCAGGCTATCACCGTCAGTCCTATGGCGGCTGCAAGGTCGGTGTTGGCGATGTGCTCATCGGCGCTACCGCACTGGCAGGTGAGATGGCTGGCTCTGCAAAAAGGCTTCTCATGTTAAGGATAAGCTGATCGAGATGACCCACCTGAACGAAACCCTGTACTGCTGCGGCATTGCATGCTCGTCTCAGGGCACCAAGACCAAGTCCGGCAACTACCTGATCGACCTGCTGCTGGCAAACGTCTGCAAGCAGAATGTCACCCGCTTCCCGTATGAGATCGCTCGTCTGGCACAGGATCTGGCCGGCGGCATCATGGTTACTCAGCCGTCCGAGGCAGATTACCGCAACCCGGCAACCCACGATTACATCGAGAAGTACCTCAAGGGTGTGGCTTCTGTCCCGACCGAGGACCGTATGCGTCTGCTGCGCCTCATCGAAAACATGACCATGGGCACCGCTGCTGTCGGCTATCTGCCCGAGTCCATGCATGGCGCAGGCTCGCCGCAGGCACAGCGCATTATGATCGCTCGTCAGTCCAACATGGAAATGAAGAAGGAACTGGCGAAGAAGATCGCGCGCATTGGCTAAAACATAAAGTAAATTCTGTGAGAACTGCTGTATAAGGAAGGTCTGACGGTTCCATGTCAAAATGGAGTATGTCTAACCGGCAGACCGATACGAAAGCGGCAATATCACCGATAAAAACTAACAAGACCCGTCCTTTTTATTGCGGAAGGGCGGGTTTTGTTCTGCAAACCGTAATTTCAAGGAGGAAAGCAATGGATAAGCAAAAACTGCACGAGCTGCGTGTGTTTGCGGCGGAAATCCGTCTGGAAACGCTCAAGGTGATCGCGTCGCGCGGCTTCGGCCATGTGGGCGGCTCGATGTCGATGGCGGATGCTATGGCGGTGCTGTATGGAGAGGTTATGCATATCGACCCGAAGAATCCCCGCTGGGAGGACCGCGACTGGTTCGTTAGGGCCACGGCGGCCCGGTCATGTACGCGACCCTCGGCCTCAAGGGCTACTATCCGATGGAGAGCGCCTACACGCTCAACCAGCCGAACACGAATTTCCCGTCGCATACCGACCGCAGCAAGACCATCGGCGTTGACCTGACGACCGGTTCGCTCGGTCAGGGCATGAGCGAAGCCATCGGCGCGGCGCTCGGCAATCGTGCGCAGAATCATCCGAGCCGTGTTTACGTTGCCGTAGGCGACGGCGAGTGTGACGAGGGGCCAGATCTGGGAAGGCGCGCAGTTTGCCGCACACTACAAGCTGGATAACCTCGTTTGTCTCGTGGACAACAACGGCCGTCAGCTGGACGGCGCGGTTGCCGACGTTATGAGCCACGGCAAGGGTATCGGCGCCAAGTTTGACGCATTCGGCTGGAATGTTATTGACGTAGCCGACGGCAACGATGTTGAGCAGATCTATAACGCGCTCGAGCAGGCGAAGGCATGCAAAGGGCAAGCCGACCTGCCTGATCCTGAACACGGTAAAGGGCAAGGGCGCAACCTTTGCCGAGCCGTCCGGCGCACATTCTTCGCAGCCGACCAAGGAGCAGTGGGATGAAGCGATCGCCGCATCCGAAGCCGCTCTGGCTGCAGTGAAAAACGAAAAGTAAGGGAGGGGAACGCAATGAGTTTTACTTTGATCGGCAAGCATGAAAAGGACAGCCGCGCCAACCGCGACGGCTATGTAGAAGCCATGCTCGAAATGATGGCGGAAAATCCCAAGCTGATGCACGTTGACTGCGACCTGATGGGCTGCATCAACACCGGAAAGCTGCTGAAGGCGTTCCCGGCCCAGACCTTTAACGCAGGCATCGCGGAGCAGAACGCCATGGGCGTTGCCTCCGGCATGGCCGCTACCGGCCTGACCGTATTCGCGCACTCGTTCGGCTGCTTTGCTGCCCGCCGAATGTTCGATCAGGCATTTCTGGCAGCGGGCTACCCGAACTGCCGGTGCATGTCATCGGTTCCGACCCGGGTGTCTGCGCAGCATTCAACGGCGCAACTCACATGCCGTTTGAGGATTGTGCGCTGTACATGAACATCCCGAACGCAGTCGTTATCGACTCGTGCGATTTTTGCACAGACCAAGGCACTGACCAGGAAGCTGGCCGCCTGCGGCAGTCCGTCCTACATGCGCCTGATCCGCAAGGGCTTTACCACGGTTTACGCGGATGGCTCTGATTTTGAGATCGGCAAGGGCGTTACGCTGCGTGACGGCAAGGACGTGACCATTATTGCCTCCGGTATTCTGGTAGACGAGGCACTCAAGGCCGAAGAAATGCTGGCAGCAAAGGGTATTTCCGCTCGCGTGATCGACATGCACACCTGGAAGCCGCTTGACGAGGGAGCTGGTGCTCCGTGCGGCTGCAGAGACCGGCTGCATCGTCACAGCGGAGAACCATCAGGTCGGCACCGGTCTCGGCTCTGCCATTACCAACCTGACGAGCGCAAAAAGAATCCGGTTCGGTGGAGCGCATCGGCATCCAGAACCGCTTCGGTCAGGTTGGTCCGCAGGATTTCCTTATGCAGCAGTATAACTTCACTGCAGAGGATATTACGGCGGCGGCTCTGCGCGCCATTGCCCGCAGGCAGGGATAATTTAATTACAGCAAAGCTCCCGTCGGAACGGTTGATCGGTTCCGGCGGGAGCTTTTGCTGCGCGCACGGACACGGCGCTGAGGAAGAAATGCATGATTTTTGCTTGAAAAGATTGGTGAGAAGTGAGATGGCTTTTCTGACGGAACAGGGATAGAATTATAAGTACAAGTTACGCAAACGTTTGCGAAAAAAAGAAAACGGAATGCATAACCACACGATCTGTTGCACGGGGAGGGGGAATGAGATTTCGCTGCAGAATCGAGAAAGAAAAAAAGAATTTTAAGAAAGAGGGTCCGAGATACATGAAAAAACGCATACTTAGTTTGGCGCTGTCTGCTGCAATGGCTTTGACGATGCTTCCGACGGGAGCCTTTGCTGCCGGCGACAAGGGAAAGCCGCCGGTATACAACAAGGCGACGGGCTGCTATGAAATCTCCACCCCGGACCAGCTGCTCTATCTGTCCGGCAGCTGGAAGGACGGCACTCCACGCGATGGACACTATGTTCTGACTGCCGATATTGATATGACCGGCGTCAAAGGATTCAAGCCTATTGCTTCCAAAAAAGGAACAGGGCTTTATCGGTACATTTGATGGTCAGTTCCATGCGATCAAGGGACTGCGCGTAGAATATGAAAAGAAATATGCCGGTCTGTTCGGCTATGTCGGCAATCAGGACGATCAGGCGTACATTAAGGATGTTGCGCTGCTCGACTGCTACGTTACCGGTCAGCAGAACGTCGGCGCGCTGGCAGGCGTCAACTACGGTACGATTACCGGCTGTGTTGTCACCGGTGAGGTTAAGTGCCTGGATCTGTCCAACTCGCACACGGCTGGCGGCATCTGCGGCAAGCTGAAAGAGGGCGGGCCCGATCGTCGGCCATGTTGAGGACTGCTACGTCAACGCAGACGTTTCCGCTCCATATGATGCGGGCGGCGTTGCCGGCATTCAGGACGGCGGCGGCTATCTGGCACGTTGCTTTGCAGCCGGTACGGTCGATACCACCATCGCAAAGAGCGGCACGGTAGGTCATGCGGGCGGTATTGCAGGCTCGTTCAACGCCGGTGAAACGCTCAAGGACAGCGTTTCCGCGCAGAGCGTCATCAACGGCGTTGCAGATGTTGACAAGATCGTCGGCCAGCTCGATGATGAGGCAGCTACCAACATCACCGGCAATATTGCATGGGAGGGCACGCTGCTGTCCGGCAACGAGCCGACCGAGCAGCCCATCAAGTGGGAGGACGTTTCCACTGCAAAAATGCAGGACAAAGGCCACCTATGAAGCACTCGGCTGGGATATGAACAAGGTCTGGGACTGGAGCACCTCCGGCAAGCAGCCTGTTCTGCGCGGCTATGATGCCTCCATCTTCCCCGCAGTGGATTACACCGTCAGCGGTACGCGCATCATCTCCCGCGCGCTGAACACCGCACCGCATAACGGCAAGGCCGAGGTCTCTGCCCGCATCGTCACCAGCGACAAGGTACAGAGCGCGACCCTGTACTACGGCTATGATTCTTCCAAGGTCGATACCGCTGTTGCCATGAAGGAATCGAATGGCACCTACACCGCTTCTCTGCCGACCGACAAGACCGGCGATATGTTCTACTACATCGAGGTCAAGACCGACAAGGAAACCCTTACCAAGCCGTACACCAAGTCCGAGCCGATCGTGCTGAATATTGATGACGGCAAGGTAAAGGGCGAGCCTGACCAGATTACCATTACACCGGACACCAAGCAGGGCGGCCTGCGCTTCAGCTGGCTGACTGACCCCGCTGTCACCAAGACCGTTATCCAGTACAAGGTAAAGGGTGCTTCCAAGTGGGAGAGCAAGTCTGGCACCTCTTATGTAGAATCCGTAACCGCAGGCTATAAGGAAAAAGGCGGCGCATCGTGTGGAGATCACCGGTCTGACACCGTCTGCCGAGTATGTTTACCGCGTAGGCGACGGCGGTTCGTTTATGAGCGAGGAAAAGTCGTTCACCGCACCGAAGTCCGCTTCGGATAAGAACTTTAAGGTGATCTTCTACTCGGATCCGCAGTCTGAGTCCGTAGAGAACTACATGAGCTTCAAGTACTCCATTGACCAGGCGCTCAAGATCTGCCCGAATCCGGATCTGATGATCTCCGCAGGCGACACCACCCAGAACGGCTATAAGTCCACCGAATGGGAGGCATGCTTTGAAGTTATGGGCGATTACTACGCCAAGTATCCGACTGTTACCGTTGCGGGCAACCACGAGATGAAGGGCGACTGGAATTTCGTATCGTTCGCACAGCGCTTCAATATGTCGGGCGCAAAGACCGGCTATCCGCAGTTCGACCGCACGATGGGCTACTTCGAATATGGCGATGCTATCTTCGTTATCCTGAACGGCGAAGTCACTCCGGCGGATCAGAAGGCCGAGATCATGAAGAAAGAGCTCCAGTGGTGCAAGAGCGTGCTGGATGCTTCCGACAAGAAATGGCGCATCGTTATGACGCACGCAGGCCCGTATACCTCCAACCATGATCCGCTGGACGTTCGGGATTACTACATCAACGACAGCGAGTATTCGCTCGACGCTATGGGCGTTGACCTGTTCCTCAACGGCCATGACCATATCTATATCCGTTCTACCGTGAAGAACGACATCAAGGTCAACACCGGCGACGGCACGACCTATCTGACCGGCGGTACGGTAGGCAATAAGTTCTACGAGTACATTCCGGCTCGTTCGGACTACTCCACCGACTTCTATGTCGACGACGAGGACAAGCAGGTATTCTCCATCATCGAGTTCAGCGAGGATTCCATCAAGGGCACCGCTTATCAGAAGCAGGACGAGGACAACTGGAATAGTTTCAAGGTAGTGGACAGCTACGAGATCCGCAACACCCTGCGCGAAGGCAAATCCGTTACCGATTATACCGATGTTCCGGCGAACGCATGGTACTACAAGGCGGCGGATTACGTCACTAAGAACGGTCTGCTCTCCGGCGACAAGGCGTATACGTTTGGCGCGAACAAGGCGCTGACCCGCGCACAGGTCGCACAGGCGCTGTATAATCTGGCAGGTCAGCCCAAGACCAAGCTGACTGACAGCTTCAGCGATGTTCCGGTAACGCATCAGGCTCGCACGGCTATTGCGTGGGCGGAAAAAGACCGGTATCATGGAGGGTGTCGGCGGCGGCAAGTTCTCGCCGGACCGCAGCGTCACCCGTCAGGAGGCCGCAACGCTGCTGACTCGTCAGCGCAAGCTGAGCGGTGAGGATACCGCGGCAGACGGCAGTATCGTCAAGCAGTTTACCGACGGCGGCACGATTGCCGACTGGGCAGCAGCAGGCGTAGCCTACTGTGCAAAGACCGGTCTGGTGCAGGGCAAGCCGGGCAAGGTATTTGCGCCGAAGTCTACCATCACCCGCGCGGAGATGGCGACCATCATGCAGCGTATTGCAGCATGATCCTTTGAAAGATAAACCATAAACGGGGGCGCAGCCGACGGCTGCCGCTGCCCGGAACAGAAAAAACTCCGCAAGCGTTTTCGCTTGCGGAGTTTGCGTTTTCTGAGGAGCAGCTTACTTGCGGTTGGTGCGGTGTGCAGTGAACAGCTTAGCGGTGCAGGGATCGCAGGACAGCTCAAACATAGCGGTGTTCATCAGAAACTTGGAAAAATTCTTACGCATTGCAATTACCTCAATTCAGTCTTGTTTTTTAACTGATGATATTCTACCAGATTATTTTGTGCAAAACAAGCGCAAACGTATACGGAATATACAATGAAATAAAAAAACTTTTATGCAGAATGAACAATTGAAAAGGCAAACTGCACGAAACAAGAAGAATAAAAGAGTAAAATACAAACGGAAAACGTTTGCGGTACACTGAGAATAAGACGCGGTGCATGAGAAAAAAGCTGCTGTTGCGTTGGAGCAACAGCAGCTTTTACATGGTATCGTTTTGTCTCAATCCTCGGTGCATTCGGGATGGATGATGGTATAGTTGCCCGAACGCAGCAGATCTGCAAGACCGAAGCTGTCTTCGGGGAGGGTGTCGGACAGAATACCGGTCGTACCCTGATCGCCGGGACGGTGGCAGTCCGAGCCGGCCGTCATGATGAGATGATGCTCCTTGGCATAAGCCAGCGCAAGATCGTTATGGCTGTCATGGCGGGGGTTGAGGTTGAGCACCTCGATGCCGTCCAGATATTCCGCCGGAGCGGGGGTGCATTTTTTGCGGAACGGGTGTGCCTGCACGAGCAGTGCGCCGTCTGCGCGGTATTGCGGGGCAAAGGCCGCCAGACCCTCGCGCATGACACGATCCGGATCGGCCAGCAGCTCGTCGTGGAAGCCGTACAGCAGATAATCGTTATCCGAGCCGTCAAAGCGCAGCTCAGCGCCCGCGTACACGCGGATATTGTACTTCTCCGCTTCGCGCTTGAGGCGGTGGTAGCCCAGCAGGAACGCCTGCGTCTTGCTGCCCGGCGTGGTCAGGTCGATGTCGGCGTAGTCGAAGCACTCGCGGTTGTAGTGGTCGGTAACGCAGATGGCATCATAGCCGCACGCGGAGTAGTATTTCATAATGGCCTGAGCGCCCAGCCAGCCGCAGTGGGAGATATAGGTGGTGTGCAGATGGGTTTCGATGCGGTACATAAGCTCCTCCTTTTTTGTGGGAGAATGCCGCAGGATTCTGCGGCATTCTCGATCAGCAGCGCTGCGGTTGACCTGTTGGTGTATTGTGTGTGATAAAAGGGCTAAGAGAGAAAGGCGGTCGGTGCGCAGTGCTGTGGATTTACTTTTTTTTTGTGCGCGGCATGAGCTGCGCGAAACCAGTGTCGGACGGATCATGCGGTGCGTGAACTCGTCCTGCGCACGAATCAATGATGCGCGTGAGCAGATCAACGGTGGCTTCTGCAAGAAGCTGCTTGCGCTGATCGATGGTGGAAAGCTCAATCTTTGGCAGTGGGAATAAATGATGTTGTCAAAGCCGAGCAGGGAAATATCCTCGGGGATAGAGATGCCGTATTCGTCTGCTGCCTGCAATACGCCGAGCGCCATGGAATCGGTCGAGGCGAAGATCGCAGTGGCGGAACAGCCGTTTGCGAACAGCTCCCGGCTGAGTGCACAGCCGATGTCGATCGAGGAGCAACCATGCGGATTGTCGATGACCTGCGGGGTTATACCTGCTTTTTCCAGCGTTTCGGTAAAGCCGCGCAGACGAAGCTGGTGCGTCAGGCTGTTGGGGCGGTTGCCCAGATAGACAATGTCACGGTGGCCGAGCTCCAGCAGATGCTCTGCTGCCAGACGGCCGCCTGCCAGATTATCAATGCAGACCGAGTTGACCTCATCGCCGCTGACGAGTGCCGGCGTTCCGAGCAGAACGGTAGGCAGTCGGGGAGCGAGTTTCTGGATCATGGTTCCTGCATCCTGCTGTGAGCTGGCAAGGATGATGCCGTCCACCTGATGACTGATCAGGAAACCGAACAGCTCTTCGGTCACTTTGGTGTCATTCTGCCCATTGCACAGGATCACGTTGTAGCCGAGGCTGCGTGCGTGCGTTTCGATGCCGAGAGAGAGTTCGGCATAGAAAGGATTGGTCACCTCGGGAACGATCAGGCCGATGACGTTGGTTTTGTTGCAGATCAGACTGCGTGCGAGTGCATTGACACGGTAGCCCTCCCGTCGGCAGATTTCCGATCCGCTGGCGGGTTTGCTCGCTTAGCTCAGGCGAATTGCTGAGTGCGCGGGAGACGGTAGAAGTCGAAACACCGGCAATGCGGGCGATATCTTTGATGGTAATGTGCTGTCGCATAGATGCCGCTTCCTTCCCATAGTAAATTTAATAAGAATATAATACCGTGTTTGCCGGGGAAAGACAAGGATAACGGCAGAAGGCGCGAAAAAAATATCAGATGTGTTTCAGGTGCCGAAGCGGTTCCGGATGGGCTCAGGCGTAAAATTCCTTGATATAGTCGAGGACAGCCTGTTCGGGACCCTGCAGCGGACCGGGGGTTTCCATTTTGAGCGAAACGGCTGCGGTAGCGAACAGCAGCGCATCCGGGATGGAAACGCCCATCATGCGTTTGGCAAGATAAGCGCCGAAGGTAGTATCGCCGCGTCCGGTGCGGCCGGACAGATTACGTGCCTTGACCGGGCAGGTATAATAGTCCTTGCCGTCATAGACCAGCATTTCGCTGTTGTGCGAGATCAGGATCTCCTTGGCGCCCCATTCATAAAGCTGCTTGGCGGCGGCGCGGCGGTCGGTCAGACCGGTGAGGATCTCGGCTTCTGCCGCATCGGTTTTGAGAAAATCGAAATAGGGGAGATAGGTCAGCTTATCTTTCCAGTCGTGGAAGTTCATCAGGCCGTTTTCGTTGTGTCGGAGAAATCCCTGAATATCTGCGGATACCTTGCCTTTTTTGGAAAGCGCGGGGATCAGCTCGTTGGGGAAATCGCCGTACAGCAGACCGGCCAGATGATACAGGCCGCAGTCCACATCGGGGATCTGATCGGGAGTGATTGCATCCGACTGTGCCAGGCATTCGGCCTTGCGGCGTTCGCGGTCGGCGGTGAAGTAGGTGTTCTGCATCAGGGTGGTGCATTGGGCGGGCAGCACGGCGATATGGTCGCTGTCCAGATGAAATGCATCCAGTACATCGGTATCGTCCGGATGGATCTTGACTGAAGCGAAAAGGTTTGCGGAAGCGGCTGCAGCGGCGTATGCACAGAAGAATACAGCACCGCCGATTTCGCGGACTTCCTGACCGGTATAGTCGATATTGATGTCCCGCGTGGCGGGTCCGATCAGCATAAGATCATATTTCATACGAATCCTTCTTTTCTCATTTCTACGGAAACGTTTGCGTTGATTACAGTATACGAGAATACGGAGAGAAAAGCAACTGTGCATAATTAACGAAAACACCTGGATTGAAATTGTGAATATCATAAAACTTTGATAGAAGAATGTGATTTTTTTATTGACATAGCCGGGAGATAGTGGTACGGTTGAATCAGGAAATGAAAACGTTTGCGTAGAACGCGATGCAAATGAAAATGCAAGAGTACAAGAGTAGAGAAAAAAGAGAAGCGAGAGGAGTTGTTATGATACACGCTGTTTTCTTCGATATTGAGGAACCGTACATACACAGGACGCTACCCCGGAGAGTGACCGCGATTATATCCGCCGACTGTGGTGCTTCCTTCATATGAATCATATTTACACAGCAGAAACGCCGGAGCAGCTTCTGGAGCACATCAATGCAGGCGCCAAAGCATACAAGTCCTATACCGAACAGGAACTGATCGAGCTGCCGCCGGATGTGATCTGGCAGAAGTTCTTCCTAAAGGACTTTGACATTCCGGCAGAAAAACTTGCGGGACTGGGCGAAGAGCTCTGCTACATGTTCGACCGATACCGTAAGCACATCGTCAAACGCGAGGGGCTGAAGGAAACGCTGGAGGCTCTCAGGCAGCGCGGATATCGGCTGGGTGTAATCTCCAACATTATGAGCACGACCTTCGTACCGCGTATTCTAAAGGAACACGGCGTCGATCAGTATTTCGAAACGCTCACCATGAGCAGCGTCTGCGGCATCCGCAAACCGCGGCCGGAGATTTTCGAGATCGCGCTGAACGAAATGAGAATCGGGAAAGAACAGGCGGCTTACGTCGGAGATACCATCTCCCCGATGATGTGCGCGGCGTGCGGAACGCCGGATGGCCGCTGATGATTCAGATCGATAACCCTCGCATTTATCACAAGGACGAAAAGTACCGCGGCATGGGGTATGAGCCGGATGTCAAGATCGACCTCGCTGCCCGAAGTGGTGACCGCGGTGGAACAATACAATCGGAATTTGAAGGAGGGGCAAAACTGAAATGAAACCAAAAGATCAGAACTACTCCAAATCCAGAAGGTTAAAGAACCAGATCAAGGCGGTTGTCACCAACCCGTATAACCTGATCGTGCTGATTGCGATCGTACTGCTGACCTACTTGATCGTTTTTCCTCTGCTGGATATGATTTCGACCTCGTTTACGCTGGCACAGAAGGATGCACGACTGGCGGGCGGCACAGCGGGATCGTTCACACTGTATTACTGGCAGCGCCTGCTCGGCAGCGCACTGACCAAGCAGATGCTGCTCCAGCCGCTGCTCAATTCGCTGCTGATCGGTGTCTGCGTATCGTTCTTCGCCATCCTGATCGGATCGGTTCTTGCATGGCTGATGGTCCGCACAGATCTTCCCTTCAAGCCGTTCTTCTCGCTGGCAGTTATCATTCCTTATATGATTCCGAGCTGGTGTAAGTCGCAGGCTTGGCTGACCATGTTCAAGACCGAACGCATCGGCGGTGCGCCAGGCTTCCTGATGAGTCTTGGCATCAATATTCCCGACTGGCTAGCATACGGCCCGGTCGCGATCATCACCGTGCTTTCGCTTCATTATTACGCATATGCGTATCTGCTGGTTTCCTCAGCACTGAACTCCATCAACTCCGAGCTGGAGGAGATGGGTGAGATCCAGGGCGCGGGCAAGGCCATGATCCTGCGGAAAGATCACTCTGCCGCTGGTGCTGCCGGCTATGCTGTCGGCCGTGATCCTGACTTTCTCCAAGGCCATCGGCACCTTCGGCGTTATCAACTACTTGGGCTCCAAGGTCAATTTCGTGACCCTGTCCAGCCAGCTGTACATGAACAGCAAGTCCCAGAATACCCAGACCGCGTTTGCCATGGCATCATCATGATCTGCATCGCTTCGATCTCGGTATTTGTCAACCAGAAGCTGATCGGCTCCCGCAAGTCCTACGCCACCATCGGCGGCAAGGGCGGCCGATCCACCCTGATCGGCCTTGGGCAAGCATAAGCAGCCGGTGATCACGGCCGTGCTGTTCCTGTTCTTCGTTTTCGGCATCATCATGCCAATCGTCATCTTGATCCTGGAGTCCTTTATGCTCCGTGAAGGGTGACTACTCCCTGTCCAACCTTTACGCTGCACTACTGGATCGGCAATCCGATCCCAACGGTTATGGAAGGTCAGCCGGGCATCTTCAAGAATGACGAGTTCATCAACTCCCTGTTCAACTCCCTGCGCCTGACTCTCGTGAACGGCGTGTTCGGCACCATCTTCGGTCAGATCATCGGTTATATCACGCCAAGGGCCGCGGCAGGCTCCACGGCAAGCTGGTGGAACAGCTGGTGTTCATCCCCTATCTGATCCCGTCCGTGGCGTTCGGCGGCATCTATCTGTCCATGTTCTCCCAGCCCCAGCAGATCTTCGGCGTGACCCTGGTGCCCGCCCTGTACGGCACCTTCGCTCTGCTGACGCTGGTGTCCGTGGTGAAGCATCTGCCCTTCGCGGCGCGGGCCGGCACCTCCAACATGCTGCAGATCAGCGGTGAGCTGGAAGAGGCGGCCACCATCGAGGGCGCCGGATTCTTCCGCCGGTTCGTGAAGATTGTGTTCCCCCTGTCCAAAGGCGGCTTCATCTCCGGCTTCATGCTGATCTTCGTTTCCATCATGAAGGAGCTGGATCTGATCATCCTGATCATGACCCCCACCACCTCCACGCTGCCGTACCTGGCGTTCCGGTACCAGAACGGCAACTCGCCGCAGGCATCTGACTGCGTGGCGATTGTGATGTTCTCTATTGTGTTCCTGGTGTATGCGATAGCGAATCTCTCCGGCAAGGCGGACCTGGCCAAGAGCATGGCCGGCTGACGCGGACAGAGAAACTGAGAGGAGACGACGAACATGAGCAAGATTGAATTGAAACATATCGATAAATTTTATGGCAAGAACCACGTTCTGAAAGATCTGAACCTGACCATCGAGGACGGCGACTTCATGACGCTGCTGGGCCCCTCCGGCTGCGGCAAGACCACAACGCTGCGGGTGGTGTCCGGCCTGGAAAAGCCCCAGAACGGCTTCATCTACATGGACGGCAAGGAGATCGTCAACGCGGCGGAGGCGTACTACGCGCCCCCCGTCCCAGCGGAACCTGAACCTGGTGTTCCAGTCCTACGCGCTGTGGCCCCACATGACTGTCTTTGAGAACGTGTCCTTCGGCCTGAAGATCAAAAAAAGATCCCCTCCGCGGAGATCGAAAAAATGGTTGCCAGCGCCCTGGAACGGATGCAGATCGGCCAGTACGCCAAGCGGTATCCCACCGAGCTCTCCGGCGGCCAGCAGCAGCGTGTGGCCATCGCCCGCGCCATCGTGTCAGAGCCTCGGCTGCTCCTGCTTGACGAGCCCCTGTCCAACCTGGACGCCAAGCTCCGCGTGGATATGCGGTCCGAGCTGAAGCGCCTGCACCACGACACCGGCAGCACCATCATCTACGTCACCCACGACCAGGTGGAGGCGCTGACCATGTCCACCAAGATCGCCCTGTTCCGTGAGGGCGAGCTGGTCCAGGTGGATAAGCCTCTGGAGCTGTACGACAACCCCCTGCGATCTCTATACGGCGGACTTCATCGGCAACCCCAGCATCAACTTCGTGGAGGCCTCGGGCACCGCCGGCGCGTCCGGGCTGTCGGTTGACGGTGTCATGGGCCGCCTGGAGTTCTCCCGGGAGGACATGACGCCTGAAGCGCCCGCCTCCGGCGACCTGAAGCTGGTTCTGGGCATCCGCCCGGAGCAGATCACCATTTCCCGTGAGAAGACCGACGCCGCGCAGGTGGAGGCCCGTGTATACGCCGGAATGCCCGCCGGTTCCGAGACCCTGGTCTCCGTCCGGGTCGGTGAGAAGCTGATTACTGTAAAGGAGCTGGGCTCCACCCATTACGCCGGCGATGAGACGGTCTATCTCTCCTACCCGCCCAAGAAGGTCAATGTGTTCGACGCCCTCTACCAAACGCCTGATCAAGTACTCCCGCTAAGTGCGCGTTTCCATCATCCGAGCGATCCCGGAGTATCCTGCGGCGTCAGCCGTTGCGATAAAAGAGAGCGATTTGAGGAAGAATGATTAAAGGAGGAAAAGAACCATGTTGAAGCACAAGAAACTATTGAGCGCCCTGTTGGCTGCTGTCATGCTGTTTACTGTGACCGGCTGCGGCGGAACGGATGATGAGGCGGAGGATGCCGGCGCCACCTCCTGGGAGGAAACCGCCAACATCACCGCCACGGACGAGACGGATGAGGAGCTCTATGAGCAGGCCATCGCCGAGGGCGGCGAGGTCACTCTGTACTCCATCTCCTCCCGCTGCACCAAGGTGGCGGAGGCCTTCATGGCCAAGTACCCCGAAATCACCTGCACGCCCTTTGATATCTCTACCAACGACCTGCTGGACAAGGTCACCCGTGAGCACGAGGCCGGCCAGTATGTGGCGGATGTGGTCCATATCAAGGACGAGGACGGCTCTCCCTGTACAATGAGTATGTGCAAAACAAGATTTTTTACATATATCAGCCTGCCGACATCCTCGCCCATATTGATCCCAGCCTGACAGAGACGCAAACCCCTCTGTACATTGAGCTGACCCAGCTGTTCTACAATGCTGAGGCTTATCCTGACGGTTCCCCTGTCACCAACATCTGGCAGGTGACCGAGCCCCAATGGAAGGGCAAGATCCTGATGCAGGATCCCCTGAACAATGTGGGCTGGGGCTCCTGGATTACTGGCTTCTGCGTGGGTGATACCCCGGATCAGCTGGCTGCCGCCTATGAGGAACTGTATGGCGAGGAGCTGGTGCTCTCTGAGGGCTGCGCCAACGCCGGCTACGAGTTCCTGAAGCGCCTGCGTGAGAATGAGCCGATCTTCACCTCCGCTTCTGACGAGGTCGCCGAGGCTGTCGGCACCCCCGGCCAGTCCGATCCCCCCATTGGTTTCTGCGCCTCCTCCAAGCTGCGCAAGAACGAGGATAACGGCTGGGTCCTGGCCCCCGTGAATCTGTATCCCACCACCGGCATCCCCGCCATCAACACCCTGTACGTGGTGGAGGGCTGTGAGCACCCGGCGGCCGCCAAACTGCTGATCCGCTTCATGATGGGCGGCATTGATGGCGATACCAGCGGCTACGAGCCCTTCAACACCCTGGGCGGCTGGCCTGTCCGGGACGACATTGAACCCGCTGAGGGCTCTGTCCCCTATGAGGAGATGAACGTTTCCCCCGTTCGATCCCAATTCCATCTACACGGAGTTCATGACCGTCCGTGACTTCTGGCAGTTCTGTATACCCCCTGCTGGCAGAGCCGCTGTACCGGCAGCTTACGCTGCCCAGCACTGCAGCCACCAACGCCGTGCACACGCTGATCATCGCATTGGCGGGGACGGCAATCGGCAGCCTGCTGTTCCTTCTGCGGGACAAGCGGGTGGCGCTGTTCGGGTTTGTGGGGCTGGCGGTGGTTCTGGTGATGTTCTACTTCGCAGCCTGGATGCTGGATACAGACCAGCGGGCAACCATGGTGCAGCTGATTACCCTGTATGGTGTGGCACCGGCCCTGATCGGAAACGCGGTGGCTTGGCCGGTCTATCTCAAGCTGAGAAAGACCCATCCTCTGCCTGTGCAGAAGACTCTGCAGGAGGAGATGCGGGAGGCGGCCGGGACCAAGGCTGATGCCGCCCCCAAAGCGCATCCTGCTGCCCCGGCTGCTGAAGAGCGGCCCCGGCGGTCTCCCCAGGAGGATGCCATGCTGTTGTTTGAGGGACGGAGAGGATGCCGGCTGGGACGGGGCGTAAAGGCCTAGGTCCTGCGGGCCAACGGCAGTGGAGCGAAGGGATCACGGACGGCGTGCTGGAGAAAAAGCCGGAGGAGATTTGGCCGGACTGGTATCTTCGGGACTTTGCCTTTGACCGGGAAAAGCTGCTGCCCATCACCGAGGAGCTGGCCAACCTGTGGGAGGTCACCTTCTACCACCGGGAGCTCCGCGACGGCGCGGCAGAGATGCTGCAGGCCCTGAAGAGCCGGGGCTACCACCTGGGCGTTATCTCCAAACAACGCCTCGCTGTACAATGTGTTCCGCGTGCTGGAGGACTACGGCATCCGCGGCTTTATGGAGGATGTAACGGTCTCCAGCGTCACCGGTTATCGCAAACCCCATCCGGAGATCTTCCGGATCGCCCTGCGGCAAATGCAGGCAAAGCCGGAAATGTGCGTCTATGTGGGCGACACGGTCTCCAGGGACATCATCGGCCCCAAGCAGGTGGGCTTTTGCCAAGGCCGTGCAGATCCGCTCCTTCCTGTCGGAGCAGAAGGATGTGCACGTGGCCGCGGATGGGCACAGCCGGACAAGGTTATCGGAACACTGATGGACCTGGTGACTTGGCTGGACCAGATCAATCCAGAGCTGGCCCCCGCCCCCGGCGCATAACCAGTCATTTAATTTGCTCACTTTACTTTTTTCTCTTTCTTGAGAGGCGCCACCGGCTGAATGGCCGGGGCGCCTCTCCGTGTTGTCATGCGAAATCCGGGGGCTGTCAGGAGAACTGGGCATCGTATAGGACCCGATAGATGCCGCCGGCATCCAGCAGCTGCTGGTGAGTGCCCTGCTCGGCGATCCGGCCGTCCTGCAGTACCAGGATGCGGTCCGCCGTGCGCACTGTGGCCAGACGGTGGGCGATGAGGAAACAGGTGCGCCCCCTCCGCAGCCGCTCCAGGGCGGCG
>VOFF01000186.1_pt1 | contig 85751 bp, 140 predicted proteins | sample 5384061 | NCBI WGS metagenome assembly VOFF01 (sample SAMN12384725, study PRJNA508395) | human gut metagenome | isolation source: healthy gut E | host: Homo sapiens | reverse complement strand
CATTACTGATTTTATGAGGAGAGCAGTTCCTATTTTGAATAATATTACTCATCAAGCCTGAATTATTTTGACGCCATCAACAAAGATTTTGAGATGTGTCTCGTTATGAATCGGATTTGTAGCTTCCTCTTAAAAAGTCCTGATTTCGCCATTTTACAGTTTACCTCTTATTACAGGCCTTTAGATTTTTGATGATTTCTTTCAAGCCTTGATACATACTGTTGTCCAGTACGAAGCTTTAAAGTTCTCTTTTTCTCAGTGCGTCGTCCACCTGTGAAACGGAAATACCTGCCCTACCTGATTTGTAATTGTTGGTGATTCCACGCAGCTGCTTGCTCTCTCTGCTTACTGTTTACATTTATTTTTCCTCTTTCATCATTTAAAAAAGCTTTAAAAGCGTCTGCCCTATGACTTGATTTTATTTTTTTTTCTTTCCTGCAAAAATGATTTTCACCTGCACATGGATCATCCAAAAACCGAAGCTGCCCATAGGTTCATACTCCTGGCCCTTACCTCTGCATTCTCCTCTTACATACCCTTGCTCTGTGCCAAATCTCAATACAGGATCCCTGCGCACAATGCTGCTCCTCAGAAATACTGGCAGCCTCGAAAGTAAATTTGCTGAGCTTTGTCTTTCATCTGTAGCGAAGCTTTCTCCAAGTATTATCTGTGAGAATTACCCTGAGCGTTTAAATAATCCACTTCCCGACTATTGAGCTGTATTTTCAATATCAACCTGTTCCATTTTCAGAAGCTTTGAAATACCGTCTTCCTGCATTGTAACGCCGTAAAGAACATTAGCTTCCTCCATGGCGCTTCGCCTGTGAGTTACCAGTACAAATTGAGTTTTATCTGTAACTTTTTCAGATACTGTGCGTATTTCTTAACATTGACTTCGTCAAGTGCGGCGTCAATTTCATCAAGAATACAAAAAGGCGCAGGCTTAAGTTTAAGTATAGCAAAATAAATACATATTGCAACGAATGACTGCTCTCCCCGGACAGTGAAATAAGATTTTTTATCACCTTTCCCGGCGGCGCTACTCTGATTTCGATCCCCGATTCCAGAACATTTTCAGGATCGGTAAGTACAAGCTCTGCCTTTCCGCCTCCGAACAACTCCGTAAAAATAGACTTGAAGTTATTATTTATAATCACAAAGCTTTCCGCAAATATACGGCACATATCTCCAGTCAAATCTTCAATGAGCTTTTCAAGATCCCGCTTTGAGGTTCTGACATCTGTAAGCTGTTCGGACAAAAACTTAAATCTTTCAGAAACTTCCTTGTATTCTTCAATAGCACCTACGTTTACATTTCCAAGAGCACGTATTTTCATTTTGATTTCATTAAGCTCTTTCTGAGCCGCCATACGGTCATTAATTTTTTTCAGCCGCATTTTCCGCTTCAGAACGAGTCATCTCATACACCTCGTAAAGCTGATTGATTATACTGTCATAATCACGCTGCGCAGATATTTTACGTTCATCAATTTTAGAAATCTCACCGGAATACTTTTCTTTAGCGTCATTAAGTGCCTTCATTCCGTTTCTTAAATTTGTAACATACATATCCTGTTCACGATGAATATTCTGCCACTTTTTTTTTTATATCGGTATTGCAAATTTCAATAGTAGTTTTAACATTTTCCAGCTGCTGTTTGCGTTCTTCTATAAGTTCTTTCTTTTCTTTAATAGTCTGTTCCAGGCTTTTTTCTTCTTCAGACAGTCTACCCAGATTTTCAGCCGTATCAGTCATACCGGATTTCAAGGTTTCAAGCTCTCTCTGCGAAGATTCATAATCCTTAGCAAGCTCAGCAGATTTTATTTTCAGTTCTGACATTTCAGCTGAAAGAGACTCTCTGCGGTTTCTCACAGATTCTTTTCTGCCCTGTTCCTTAACAAGATTTTCCTCTGCAATACGGATACGGTCTCTTATTTCCTCAAACTTCTCATGTGCATTCTTAGCATTTTCCAAGGCATTTTTCTTTTTTCTCCTGCAAACTGTTAAATCGACTTTCAAAATCCTCAGCCTGAGAAACAGTTTGTTTTTCCAGTGCGCATACACGGGCAAGCTCCGAATCAAATCTGATTTTATCCTGAGCCAATACAGCCAACTCTTCCTTTATATCTTCAGACTGCCTTGCCAGCTTTGCTGTTTCATCGGAAAGCTTCTGAGTTTTCAATGATGCTTCCGAACGCTTTACATTCAAACTTTCTATATCCTTTTCAATACTGTCAAGCTCGTTTTTACGTGAAAACACACCGGCTGAATGCACGGCAGAACCGCCCGTAAACGAACCTCCGGCATTGACGACCTGACCGTCCAGAGTTACTATTCTGAATTTATAGCCGAATTTTTTTAGCAATCATTGCCGCACTGTCAATATCGTCTGCCACTGCGGTACGTCCCAGCAGTGAGTTTACAATGCCCCTGTACTGCTCGTCAAATTCAACCAGTTCATTTGCCATTGAAACAAATCCGTTTTCCGAATAAAGACGCTGTTCATTGAGAACATTTCCTCTAACCGAAGTCATAGGCAAAAATGTGGCACGACCCATTCTCTGTTCCTTAAGCATTCTTATACAGCGTTTTGCAGCAGTATCGTCCTCAACGATTATATTCTGCATAGCTCCGCCCAAAGCAGTTTCAATAGCGGTCGCATATTCCTGCTTTTACATTAATAAGCTGAGCTACCGTTCCTCTGATTCCGCTTATTCTTCCTCCGGAGGATGCTTTTATTATCTCCCTGACGCTTTTGGCAAACCCCTCCATATTATTTTCAAGGTCGATCAGAAGTTTTTTTTCTCTGTTCTTTTGATCTTATATCAAAAAGTATGTTTTCACTTTCTTTTTTTTGTAATCGGAAGCTTTTTCTGCTTGTCATTATAAAGCTTTGTCAGTCCGGCAAATTTGTTTCTCAACTCCTCAGACTTTTCTTTCAAAACTCTTATGCCATCGGAAATTTCTTCTTTTTTCTTTTCCGTATTGCTCCGCCAGTTCGCTCAATTGTTTTCTTTGATTTTCCAGCATTTCCAGCTGTTCGTCAGCGTCCTGTGCCGATGAATCAGAATTGCCAATTTCCGAACGAAATTCACTGAGCTTTATATACAGATTATTTATTTCATTACCGGTCATATCAGAGCTTTTTACCGATACTGTCCGCTTCACGCTGAGCTTCTTCAAAACTTTTCTTAACTTGTTCAAGCTGCGTTTCAATACTTTCAGACTGTTTTTTTATTTCTTCTATCTGTGTTATTTTTTCTTCAATTTGTTTACTAATTTTTTTCCTTATAAGCAGACTGATTCTTCTGCTGTTCCCTCACAGAAGCCAAAAGAGCCTTCACTATGGGCAATATCATTTTCACATACTGCTATATCAGATTTATACTCCGATGAAAATTGTTCGGTCTGAAGAATTTTTTTTCTCTCAGATCTTCAATGTTTACGGTACTCTCCTGAATTTTTCTGTAACCGTCCTGAATTTTGAGTTCTTCACGCTCAATGTCATTCTGTATATTTTCATATTCTGTTTTATTGATAAGCAGTGCGTTTTCAAGCTCGTCAAGCTTTGATCTAAGTTCCTCCAGACGATTGACCCAAACAGAAATTTCCAGCGTCTTTTTCTGCCGGGCAAGCACAACAAACTTTTCTGCCTTTTTCAGACTGAATATTAAGAGGCCCTACACGTCCTTCAAGTTCTGCTACTATATCGTTAAGCCTTAACAGATTATCCTGTGCGGCAGCAAGCTTTCTTTCCGCCTCGACTTTTTTATATCTGAATTTAGAAATACCTGCCGCTTCTTCAAATATATCACGCCGTTCATTGCTCTTTGCACTGACAATCTCGGCAATTCTTCCCTGCCCGATGATCGAATAACCGTCACGCCCCAGACCGGTATCCATGAACAACTCGTTTATATCCTTAAGACGTACGTTTTTTTGCCGTTTATTTTATATTCGCTTTCACCGCTTCTGTAAAGCTTTCTTGTAACGCTTACTTCGTCATCATCACTGTTAAGCTCTCTATCGGAATTATCTATATTCAGCGTTACCATAGCAAAACCTACGGGTTTTCTTGCAACAGTACCGGAAAAAATAACATCTTCCATTTTGTTGCCGCGAAGAGTTTTAGTGGATTGTTCACCCAGAACCCATCTTACAGAATCGCCGATATTACTTTTTCCGCTGCCGTTGGGTCCTACAACTGCTGTAAGACCCTTGTCAAAGGTAAGCCTTATTTTATCTGGAAAAGACTTAAAGCCCTGTAATTCCAATGATTTTAAATACATATATTATCCTCTGATTTCACACTGATATTTCGGGATTTCTTCATCTCCCACTACTTTTATCACCAAATTATTTTGTTATCTAAAAAATTCAGTATTTGATTTTTTATGCCCAAGCGCCTTGCTTATACATGACGGATTCACTGCAAAGGTCACTTGACTGAATCGGCATTTCATTACTTTTACTATACTGTTATTATAACCTTCAGCAATGATTTTTTCCATTTTTCTCCGATAAATCCTGCTCTCGCAAAGTTCTTTAAACGCCGGATGATAAAATCCTGAAATCATATCGCCCTCTACCCCGTCAGACGCATGAAGTCCGCACTTTATAACATCAATACCCTGCATATGAAATTCCTCAAGCATATTACTGCAAAGCTCAACAATCGTATCAAAAGACATTAATTTATACTTTCCGCTTTCATAAAGTTCTGCAAGCTTAGTTCCCTTCAGTACAACGACCGGATAAATTCTGACTGTATCGGGACATATTTCAATAATACTTTCCATAGTTTTAAGTTCGTCATTAACACTGCTTTTATAAAGACCAACCATCATCTGAAGTCCCAGTTCAAGCCGTATTCACGAATAAGAACCGACGCTCTATAAACGTCCTCAGCCGTGTGACCTCTTTCATTTGCCTTAAGAACATGATTTGCCATACTCTGAGCACCAAGTTCTATTGATGTCACACCGTATGATTTTAAAATATCAAGAATTTCCCTATCTATAAAATCAGGACGTGTGGAGATTCTTATTCCCTTAAAACCGTTTTCACCCAAATAGCATTTTGCAGCGTCAAGTAGAGAAACCATATAATCTCTGTCAATTGCAGTAAAACTGCCGCCAAAAAAAGCAATCTCACTGTTTTCCTTATCCTTTACCTCTGTTACAGCCTGACGGCATATCCGATGTACATCATCTGCTTTCGAGCATATGACTGACCGCTTATTGTTTTTTGATTACAGAAGCTGCACTGATGAGGACAGCCTGCATGGGGTACAAAAATAGAAATATTACAATGACTCATAACCCATAAGCTCCAGAGCTTCCTTTGCAGCCATCTGCTCAGCTTCCTTTTTGCTTCTTCCAATGCCCGTTCCTATAACATTTGAATTAAGGCGTACCTGAACTTTAAACGCCTTATTATGATCCGGTCCGGACTGCCCTACAAGCTTATACTCAACTTTTTTCCTCAGGATTTTTCTGAATAATTTCCTGCAAAATCGTTTTATGATCACTGAAAGATACTGGTTTTCGGTCATCAATATCCTTAGGAATAAACTTTAAAATATGTCTTTTTGCCGCTTCAAGACCTCCGTCAAGAAAAACCGCCGCTATTACCGCTTCAAAAGCGTCCGCAAGAATAGAAACTCTTTCACGTCCGCCGGTATTTTCCTCGCCTTTTCCCAGAAGAATATGCTCTCCTAGATCTATCTGCTTAGCAAATTCATAAAGTGATTTTTCACATACCAGCGACGCTCTTATTTTTGTAAGCTCTCCTTCCGGAAGATGCGTAAAATGTTCAAACAAATACTGTGAAACAACAATTGATAAAACGCTGTCCCCCAAAAATTCAAGACGTTCATTGCTATTTCTTCCTTTTCTTTTTTCATTTGCATAAGAAGAATGAGATAAAGCTTCTATAAGCAATTCCTTATCATTAAAATAATATCTGATTTTTCCTTGAAATTCTTCCAAATTTTTGTCTAAATTTTCCATATCATTTTTCCTCTGTTTACTTTTTTTATGGATTTAACGATGGTTTCCGTAACACCGCCGTCAACACAATTTTTAGCCTGTCTGACAGCATTATAAAAAGCCTTGGCGTCAGAGCTTCCGTGAGCCTTTATAACAGGTTTTGATATTCCCATTAAAACTGCTCCGCCCTCTTCGGTGTAATCCATACGTTTTTTGAATTTTTTTTTTTACCCATAACCATAAGAGCAGAAAGCTTTGACAAAATTCCTCCGAAAAAAATACTTTTCAGCTCTCCGGAAAAAAAACGAACCCATTCCCTCATATAACTTCAGCGCTACATTACCAGTAAAACCGTCGGATACTGCAACGTCAAATCACCCTTTGGCAGATCTCTGGCTTCAAGGTTTCCGCAGAAATTAACAGGAGCATTTTCAAGAAGCTTGTATGCTTCAATCTCCAGTTCACGTCCCTTAGTATCTTCTGCACCCACATTTATAAGACCTACCTTGGGTTTTTTATACCTTTTACCTTTTTCCATATATGCAGACGCCATTAAAGCAAATTGCACCAGCATTTCGGGTCGGCAGTCAATATTCGCTCCTCCGTCCACCAGCATAACATGTCCCCTTGCCGTAGGCAGAATAGGCGCAAGCACAGCTCTTTTTATACCTTTGATTCTTTTGGCTATAAATGTAGAACCGACTACCAGCGCTCCGGTACTTCCTGCACACAAAATGCATCTCCCTTTGTCCTCGCTTAACAATTTCAGCCCTACAGCCATTGAGCAATCATTACGGCTTTTTAAAATCTCAGACGGTTCCTCATGAATATCAATTACTGAATCCGAATGCTCTATTATCATGCCGCTTATATCAATTCCATTATCCGCAGCAGTCTTGGCAATTATATTTTTGTTTCCTGTAAGCGTTATATCAATTCCAAGATTTTCCTGGCCATACGGCAGCCCTTAATTACTTCCAGAGGAGCATTATCTCCCCCTGAAAGCGTCTACAATTATATTCATATACGTCAACCTTTTTTATTTACTGTACGTTCCAGAGCGTCTATCGCACGGTCCGCATAAGCTTTATATTTTAATTTTTTATCCTTTATTCTTTCCGGAAGATCAGGCAAAATACCCATATTACAGCCCATCGGCTGAAAGTCACCGCTGCACCCTCCGCTGATATATGCAGTCAATGCGCCGATCATAGTTTCAGGAGGAAGTATCAGCGGCTGTTCGCTGTTTAAATACCTTGCCATATTGATCCCCGCCATTATTCCGCTTGCCGCAGATTCAATATATCCTTCAACACCGGTAATTTGTCCGGCAAAAAATATATCCGGGTCACTTTTCAGGCTGTATGATGGTTTCAACAGTCTTGGACTGTCAATAAACGAATTACGATGCATAACCCCATATCTTACAAACTCAGCATTCTCCAGACCTGTGATCATAGAAAATACTCTCTTCTGCTCGCCGAACTTCAGATTTGTCTGAAATCCTACAAGATTATACATAGTCCCTTCTGCATTTTCTTTTTCTCAGCTGAACCACGGCATAAGGGCGCTTTCCTGTACGCTTGTCGATCAGTCCCACCGGCTTTAACGGCCCGAAACGCATGGTATCCTCGCCTCTTTTTGGCAAGTACCTCCACAGGCATACAGCCCTCATACACCTTGAAATCTCTTTTGTCAAATTCTTTTAAAGGTGCAGATTCAGCAGAAATCAACGCATTATAAAAAGCAAGATATTCTTCCTTATTCATTGGACAATTTATATAGTCTGCGTCCCCTCTGTCATAACGTGATGCAAAAAATACCTTTTCCATATCAAGACTTTCAAACGTCACGATAGGAGCAGCAGCGTCAAAGAAGCTGAGATAATCACCGCATTTTTCACGTATGCTTTCTGCAAGCTCTCCGGAAGTAAGCGGACCGGTAGCTATAATAACAGGTCCGTCCGGGATTTCGGTTACTTCCTCATCAATTATTTCTATCAGCGGATTCTGTTTTATCTTTTCAGTAACTGCATCGGAGAATTTCTCTCTGTCAACTGCCAGCGCCCCTCCTGCCTCAACGGCATTTTCCTTTGCGCATGGTACGATCAGCGAACCCAGAATTTCCATTTCTTCTTTGAGAAGTCCGGCAGCCGAATCGTGTCTGGACGCTTTCAGGGAATTGGAGCATACAAGCTCTGCCAGACCGGAATAATGGTGCGCAGGCGTATATTTATGAGGTTTCATTTCATATATACAGGACTTTATTCCTGCACTTGCCAGCTGCCATGCCGCTTCACAACCGGCAAGTCCTCCGCCGATAATTTTAACTGTCATCAAAGATTCCTTTCGTAACCGCAGTCAGGCTTTTCACATAAAAAAGCTTTCCGGATTTTCCGCCTTTTTTTTGAAAAGTGTGCTTCCGCACTTCGGACACTTATCTTCAACCGGAGCGTTCCATGTCATAAAATTACAGTCCGGATATCCGTCGCAGCCATAAAAATTTCTTCCTTTTTTTAGACTTTTTAAGAACAATCTTACTGCCGCATAGAGGACATGTACCCTTTGTTGCCTGAACGATTTTTTAGTATTTTTACATTCAGGAAATCCAGGACATGCAAGAAACTTACCGAAACGTCCGATTTTAATTACCATTTTTCTTCCGCAGAGGTCGCATTCAACGTCTGTTTCCTCGTCAGGTACCTTAACTCTTTTGCCCTCCATAGCTTTTTTCAGCCTTTGTAAGCACCTTGTCAAAGTCCTTATAAAATACGTCCAGAGTATCCACCCAGTTGGTTTCTCCTCTTTCAACCCCGTCAAGATCGCTTTCCATTTTAGCAGTAAATTTAGCGTCCACAATATGCTTAAAATGATCCTTCATAAGATCAGTCGTAACTTCACCTAATGCCGTAGGTCTAAGCTGCTTACCGTCACGTTCAACATACATACGTGAAATAATTGTTGATATAGTAGGAGCATAGGTACTAGGTCTTCCTATACCATTTTCTTCCATAGTTTTAATTAAAGAAGCCTCGGTAAATCTTGAGGGAGGCTGAGTAAAATGCTGATTTCCCAGAATTTCTTTCAATTTCAAGATATCTTCCTTATTTATCGGGGGCAGCATTTTATTGTTTTCTTCTTCACTGTCCTTCTTTTCTTCATACAGCTTTGTAAAACCGTCAAATTTAACGGAATAACCGGACGCTTTAAAGGTACAGCCTTCTGCGTCAATTGTTACCGACACTGTATCAAGAAGAGCGTTTGCCATTTGGCTTGCAATAAATCTTTCCCAGATAAGCTTATATATCTTAAATTGGTCGGTAGTAAGACTTGCCTTGACTCTGTCCGGCGTAAGCTCCGGCAGACGGACGTACTTCATGTGCGTCCTGCGCATTTTTTCTTTGATTTAAGACCCACAGCACCCATTCCCATTTAGCGGCTCAATTTTGCTTCAACACCTTCATCAGCTCCTGAGCAGCTTTCATAGTTCTCTTAGCCTGAAATCCCATTCGCTTAGACGCTTCCTGCTGTAAAGTAGAAGTTATAAACGGAGGCGCAGGCTGTTTTCTTGTAACTCTCTTTTTAACATCAGTAACAGTATATACTGCGTTTTCCAGTCTTTTAAAACCTCGTCAGTCTCTTCCTTATTTGACAATTCAGCCTTTTACCGTCAATCGCAGAAAGTTTTGCGGCAAAGACCTTTCGGCTGGACGGCGCTGTAAATTTAGCGTCAATACTCCAGTATTCCTGAGGAACAAATTCCTTTACTTCCTTTTTCTCTGTCCACAATAAGACGTACCGCTACCGACTGAACACGTCCGGCAGAAAGTCCTCTCTTAACCTTTTTCCACAAAAACGGACTAAGCTTATATCCCACTATTCTGTCAAGAATACGTCTTGCCTGCTGTGCGTTAACAAGGTCAAGGTCTATTTTATGAGGATTGCTCATTCCTGCCTTTACACCGGATTTTGTAATCTCATTAAATTCCACTCTGTTATTATCGTTAATATCCAGACCCAGCATATTTGATATATGCCATGAAATAGCCTCTCCTTCTCGGTCCGGGTCAGTTGCAAGGTAAACATGTTCGCTTTTTTTTAGCGTACTTTTTCAATTCCTTAATAACGTCCTCTTTGCCCTTCATGTCCACATACTGGGGTTCAAAATTATTTTCAAAGTCTATACCCATTTTAGATTTAGGCAAATCCTGTACATGTCCCATTGAAGCAACAACTTCATAATTTCCGCCAAGATATTTTTTATTGTCTTTGCCTTGGCAGGAGACTCAACTATTACTAAATCTGACATATCTATATAATATTTTTCCGTAAATTACGAAAAAAAATCTCCTTTCTTAAAAAATTCTCACTGAAAGCTTTCAGCAAAGCCTGTACTTATTGTCAGGTCTGAGCTCTGCGGCTCCCATAATTTCAAGCTCAGTAAGTATCGCAAGAACCTGAAACGAATCAATATCGGTTGCCAGTGCGATCTCATCAGAATGCAGATCACCATCTTTAAGACATGACGCCACAAGACGCTGTTCATCTGTCATATCATCCAGCAGATGTTCATATGCCATTTGCGTTCCCTGCTTCGTAATTTCCTGTTCTTCCTGAGGTTTTATCCTACTGCTTTGATTTTTTCTTTTAACAGTTCTGCTGTCCCGATACGGTATATCATTTTCTCCGTAAAGCTCCGGCCATTTCATAGAAATATCATTATTTCTGAAGTAATCTGACGTATAGTACTCATAAAGTATATCAAGATGACTGAAAACCGGCACAGCACCGTCACGAAGATATTTTATCACTCCTGAGTACCTTTTGTCAAATATATCTCCGGGAGGAATACAGAAAACAGTTCTTCCCTGCTCCGCCGCATGGGCTGCAGTTATCAAAGAACCGCTTTTTTCATCTGCCTCTGTAACTAGAGTTCCGAAACACATGCCTGAAATAATTCTGTTTCTTACATGAAAACACCATCTGTCAGGACGTGTACCCGGAAGATATTCCGTTATGACAACACCGTTTACAGCTATCATTTTCTTTTGCCTTTTCATTTTCCTTAGGATAATTCACATCAAGACCGCATGCAAGTACAGCGGCAGTGCAGCCATTTTGTTTAAGAACACCCTTATGAGCCGCAGAATCAAGTCCCAAAGCAAAACCGCTTACGACTGCTATTTCTCTTTTTAGCCAGTTCACCGCAGATTTTTTCTGTTATTTCTGCACTGTAAACTGAAGGCTTTCTTGTTCCTACGCACGCTACGGCCGGACGGCTTATAAAATTTTCCATATTACCCATACAAAACAGTACGGCAGGAGGATTATAAATATTCCTGAGCAGAGGAGGATAATTTTCATCTTCAAAGGTTATTATTCTGTATCCTTTATCCTCACAGTATTTAATTATACTGTCGCACTGTTCTATATGAGTAGTAACGGCAGATTTCTTTTCCTTGGCATTCATAGACGCATGATTTCCTTCGTGAACAGCGTCATACGCTTTTAACGTCCTGAAAGGGAATAACCATTTCCCATATACGCTCATTTCCGGGTCTGAACGCCATAACAAACCAAAGCCAGTATCTTGCATTACTCAAATTTCATCAGCTCCCACATTATTATTCCCGTAGCCATTGCCGCATTAAGTGAATCAATATTTCCGTTCATTTTTATTGTTATTCTCTGCGTACATTTTAAAATTATTTCTTCAGGCAGTCCGTTCCCCTCATTGCCTATGACAATACCTCCTCCGTTTCTGAAGTCAACTGTTTTAATGTCAACGGCATCTCTGTCCACAACAGCGGCATATGTATTAATTACAGCACTGTCCATAGCAGCAAAAAACATCGTCGGCAGGTATATCCCTGTACACAGGAATTCTGAAAATAGAACCCATTGTTGAACGTACAACCTTAGGATTATATATGTCACAGCTTTCTGTAAAGATCACGCCGTCCAGTCCCAAAGCGTCAGCAGTTCTTATTATCATACCCGCATTTCCCGGATCCTGAAGCTGATAAAGCACCGCATAACGTCCGCGCTTCTTCAGGCTGCTGAGCTTATCGGTTTTATCAATAAAAGCGCATTCTGCAAAAAATACCCTGAGTTTTTCCTGTATCTGCAATTTTTACTCCCAGTTCATCGGATATTGCTATTAAATCAATATCCCGAAGCTTAATACTTTCCAGCTTATCGGCATATTTTTTTTTAAGCCGATTCAGTGACAAATATTTTTTAACAGGAGCATTATTTTTAAGTGCGTCAAAAACAAGACGGCTTCCCTCAAGAGCAAAAAGCCTGTTATGAAAACGTTCCTTTTTTGAGGTCATAAGCTTTCTGAAACGTTTAACAGACGGATTATCTTTAGACGTAACGGTATCTGATAAAAATCCGGAAATATTCATAAAAATCTCCATTCTGGCAGATCGATTAAAAAGTCACAAAATTTAAACGAAAACACGCTCCGATATAAAAAGAGCGTGTTTTTTTAATAAATTAAAGAGCGGCTTTAGCCTTTTTCAACAATAGCTGTAAAGCCTGCCGGATCGCTGATTGCGATTTCAGAAAGCATCTTTCTGTTGAGTGTGATTCCAGCTTTCTTTACGCCGTTCATGAACTGTGAATAGTTGATTCCATTCATTTTGCATGCGGCGCTGATTCTTGTTATCCAAAGCTGTCTGAAATCTCTTTTCTTCTTCTTGCGTCCTGCATATGCATAGTTGCCGGACTTCATAACAGCCTGTTTAGCCATCTTGAAATGCTTGCTCTTAGCGCCCCAGTAGCCCTTTTGCAAGCTTTAGAGTTTTATTTCTTCTCTTGCGAGTCATCATCGCACCCTTAACACGTGCCATAGTTTATACCTCCGTTTAACTTCTGCCGATATTACATATAAGGAATTAATTTCTTTACTGTTGGAGCATTTGTTTCGCTAGCAACACCTGCGCAGCGAGCAATTCTCTTTCTCTTTGTATCCTTCTGTGTAAGTCTATGTCTTTTGTTTGTGTGCTGATATTTAACCTTACCGTTTTTAGTCAGCTTAAAACGTTTTTTAGCACCTGAATGTGTTTTTAACCTTAACCTTTGCCATAACCTGTTCCTCCTTTATTTACTGGATGCTTTCGGCGACATGAACATAACAATACTGCGGCCTTCCATTTTGGCAGGCTTATCAACAACACCGACCTCTGCACAGGCTCCCTTGAATTTTTCAAGCAGTTCCTCGCCCAGCTGCGGATGCGCAATAGCACGCTTACGAAATCTGACGGAAACCTTTATTTTATCTCCGTTTTTCAGGAATTTCTGAGCCTGATTGACCTTTGTGTTAAAGTCGTGAGTATCAATCGCAGAAAACATTCTGATTTCTTTAATTTCAACAACCTTCTGATTCTTTCTTGCTTCCTTTTCTTTCTTTGCCTGTTCAAAGCAATACTTGCCATAGTCAAGTATACGGCATACAGGCGGCTTAGTGCGGAGCAATCTTTACCAGGTCAAGATCCTTTTCATAAGCCATTTTCTGAGCTTCTCTGGCAGAAATAACGCCGATTTTTTGTTCCGTCAACGTCAATCAGAAGAACTTCCTTGTCTCTGATTTCTTCGTTGATCTGCAGTTCCTGTTTGCTAATAGTCAGCACCTCCAAGCATTAATCATGGCGCAAATAAAATTTAATCGCCAAAACAAAAATGAGTGCAGATAAAATCAGCACTCATGAAAAATCAAGCGGTATTAACCCGTATAATTTCACTATTAACCATTCCGAATGTTTCATCTCATGGTGAGAACTGATATTCTGCTTTATTTTACTAATCAATTATATACCTGTTTCATAAATTTGTCAAGTGTTTTTTTAATATTTTTTTATTTAGACAACTTTTCTTTAAGTCCTCTGAACAATTCAACACACTTAAATCTCACTTCGTATTTATCCGGATTTTTCATTATATCCAGTTCTTCGGCTTCAAAATAATCTTCGGCCGCTTGTTCATCGCTTTCAACCTTTCCGCTGCCGGAATGCACAAAGGCGGATACATTACACACCACCAATTATGTCCTTCCGCTTCTCCTATTGTAATCCTCAATGCGTCATATTTTCCGGCAGGCATTGTTATATCTCCGTATTCACGGGCGTCAAATTCCATATTTACCAGCTGAGTCTGGGCAGTATAATTATAACCGTTTGCGTGTATAGCGTCAAGTACGATATCATTTATTTCATCAAGTTTTTCGTTTGCTCTTATTTTCATTTCCTCGAGATTTTCGCATCCGCCGAAAATCTCATCTGAATTTTCTAAAAGCTTGTCCCTTACTTTCAGCTTAAGATTCTGATCATATTCAGTATCGGAATTTGCAAGTATATGCATTCTGAGAACCTCATGCTCAATTTTGTCAAGCTTTTTTTTTTTTCAAATCCTGCAAAATTGGAAAAAAAATAATACTGCCTATAAGCCCTGTAAGTAAAATTATGTCTGTTTTTTCATGTCAGTCACCTCATTGAAGAGGTTTGACATGAAAAACAAATTTTATTCACTCACTGTAAAATTATTGCTCATATTCATATGAACTTTCCAAAGAAATTATTTTATGCGTCCATTTAAAAAACATTAGTCCCATGCCTGAAATTATAACCATCACCATCGGTACAACTGAAAATGTTCTTTCTGTTTTTTCCTGATTTTTTTGGAACCGGAAAACGTCATTCCATTTTCATCAGCATAAGCCTTTCCCAGCGAATTTTCGCTGCCATTAATCACAAAGCTTCCCATCGGTACAAGCGAACCGTCTCCTTCATAACCTACAGCAAAGTTTCCAACGCTTATTGTACTGTCGGGAATATTTATACTTCTCAAGCTGCTGCACCGCAAAAATGCAAAATCATTTATTTCATAAAGATTTTCTGAAAGCTTTATATTCTCCAGCATTTTACAGTCTGCAAAGGCATACTCTCCGATTCTTGCAGTACTGTCCGGAATATCTATGCTTCTGATACTGCTGCAATTATAAAATGCATATTTTTCTATATTTTTAAGAGTATCCGGAAGCTCTACGGTTTTCATAGAACTGCAATTGAAAAAAACTGCCCTCCTCAACAGTATTTATACTGCCTTCAATGATTGCCGTTTCTAATGAACTGCATTCATAAAAAGCATGATGTCCCACTTTTTCCACGCTTTTAGGTATAATAACCTTTTCAAGCGATTTACATCTGTAAAATGCATTTTCACGAATTTCCGATACAGGTTTACCGTCAATAAATTCAGGAATGCAAATAATTTCCGGTTCTCCTTCAAATCCTGTTATAACCGCCTTATCATTGAATATAATATAATTTAAAGTTTCACAGTATGTATCCGCACTTGCCGGACCATTGCATAACGCCGCCGATAATACCGCCGATATGACAGCGGCAAACATTCTATTCTTTTTCATAAGCTGCTCCTTTACAGTTAAATGATCAACACTTTTTTAAGACATCGTTGTTTAACGGTCGCCTTACCATAATTTTAAATCCGGAAATATTAATTGTAAATCAGTTTTTCATCGTAATTTCTCGACTGATACTTTATAGAAATATTTATAACCGATCAAATATTCATACTAATTTCCATTTTGTAGTTACTTTTTAATGTTTTTTTGCAAAAAAATGCTTATTTACAATTTATACATAATTTATTAACAAAAAATTAATAATATTATTGTAAAGTTTTTGTGTATATATCTTTAAATAAAGAAAATTGGAGTAAATATGAATAAATTTAAATTATTTGCTGGAATTACAGCAATTTGTCTTTTAACGACCGGTTGTGCTGAAAACGAAAATATAAGTCAGTCAACATCAGAACAATCATCGTCCGTATCAGAAATGGAATCTTCATCACAGTCTGACAAAAATCCGAATATACTCAGCGATGAAAAAAAAATCCCCTTACAGGCGAATACGGTTTCAATGAAAACGCCGTCGGAAAAAAGACCTGTTGCCGTTATGGTAAGCAATATAAAGGCTGCGCTTCCGCAGTATGGCATTGACGAAGCGGACATAGTTTATGAGCTTCCTGTTGAAGGCGGAATAACAAGGCTTATGGCAATCTATGCGGACTTCCGGACGTTTGTTCCGTAAGAAGCATACTACTACCCTCTTATTGCTTATGGTATGGATGCAATTTACTGTCACTGGGGTTCGGACAAAACAATCGCCCTTTGTTCCTTGATATAGACAGATTTGACGGAAATGACAATTCGCTTGGTTACGGTACAGTTTTTGAACGTGATGAAGAAAGAGCTGCCTACTACGATACCGAACATACCGGATGTCTGAGGGGGTAAGACTGGACGCCATTGAAGATATGGGATACAGAACGGATATCAATGAAACCAATGAATCAGGCGCATTTATATTCAACAGTCCTGACTCTCCGAAAGAACCTGACGGTGCAGTCTGCATGACAGCACAGCTTAATTATTCCGGTGACTACTACAGTACATTTGAATATGACAGCAGCAATGAAACATATTTTAAGTATCATTCCGGTTCTCCTCATAATGATGGTGTAACGGGAAATCAGCTTGAATTCAAAAATGTCATAATCCTTGCAACATCAATCTCAACTCGAAGCGACGGAAAGCTTATGGATATCGGTCTTGAAAGCGGAAACGGCTATTATGTTTCTATGGGAAAAGCACAGCCTATAACCGGTCAAAAGACTCTGACGACAGTCCTATAAAGCTTTATGACGAATCCGGAAATGAAATTTCTATCAATGCCGGAAAAAGCTATATAGGATTTATCAGCGAAAATAATATTTCAATAGAATAATTTCTGACTATTGACAAATAAAATTTCATATGATATAATGCACATGAAGTATAAGAGATTTGAGGTGAAAAAGATGCGCAGAATTTCTTGTTAATGGATTTTGCATAACAAAATATTTTTTTATGTACTGCAAAAACAGTATAGTTTTGTTATATGCCATTACAGGAAAGCTGCATATCTTTATCTTCACATATAAAACCATACCTGAATCTGTCTTGATGCAGGCATAATTGTGAGCTATAGGATATTACTTTCCTGTAGCTATTTTTTATTTTCAGGAGGTAATTTATATGTCGATTATAAATGTAACAAATCTTACTTTTGCCTATAACGGCATCTATGATAACATTTTTGAAAATGTCAGCTTTCAAATAGATACTGACTGGAAACTTGGCTTCACCGGCAGAAACGGCAGAGGAAAAACAACATTTCTGAATCTGCTGCTTAAAAAATATGAATACAGCGGAACTATTTCATCAAGTGTCCCTTTTTGAATATTTTCCATATGAAGTCACAGACAATGAACAGCTTACAACAGATGTAATTTCCTCTGTTTGCTATGACTTTCAGCAATGGCAGCTTATGCGTGAGCTAAATTTACTGCAAGTGTCAGAAGACGTACTTTACAGACCGTTTAACACACTTTCCAACGGTGAGCAGACGAAAGTTCTTCTTGCCGCACTGTTTTTAAAAAGAAAACAACTTTCTTCTTATTGACGAGCCTACCAATCATCTTGATGTTAATGCCAGAAAAATTGTCGGGGGACTATCTTAATTCTAAAAAAGGATTTATTCTAGTTTCTCATGACAGAAATTTTCTTGATAGCTGCGTCGACCATATTCTGTCAATAAACAGAAATAATATTGAAATTCAAAGGGTAATTTTTCGTCATGGCTTGCAAATAAGGAAGCTCAGGACAATTTTGAACGTAATGAAAATGATAAGCTAAAAAAGGATATAAAACGGCTTTCAAATGCTGCTAAAAGAACTTCAGATTGGTCGGACAAAGCTGAAAGCAGAAAAATAGGATTTGATCCGAAAAAAGTTGAAAAAAACATTAACCGTCGTCCCATGCAGGCAGCAAAAGCAAAAAAAAAATGATGTCACGCTCTAAGCAGATACAATCACGACGTCAAAACGCCATTGAAGAAAAATCAAAGCTTCTTAAAAATACTGAAACCATAGACTCTTTGAAGATTTTTCCGCTGAAATTTCATTCTGACTGCCTTATTTCCATCAAAAATATATCAATAAAATATGATGACAAAATTATTTGCGAAAACGTCAATTTTCAAATAAATCAAGGAGACAGAATAGTTCTCAATGGTCAGAACGGCAGCGGAAAGTCAAGTATTTTAAAGCTTTTATGGGGCGATAATATCGAATACAGCGGTGAAATCATTAAAAATAATCAACTGAAAATTTCTTATATTCCGCAGGATACATCGTTTTTTTGTACGGCAGTCTGACTGAATACGCTGAAAATCATCAAATAGATGAAAGCCTTTTCAAGACTATTCTACGCAAGCTTGACTTTTCAAGAACACAACTTGAAAAAAAATATAGAAAATCTAAGTGCAGGTCAAAGAAAAAAGGTACTTATTTCAGGAAGTCTTTGTCAACAGGCGCATTTATACATCTGGGATGAACCTTTGAATTATATTGATATTTTCTCAAGAATGCAGATTGAACAGCTTTTACTGACATTTAAACCAACATTGCTTTTTGTGGAACATGATAAGCAGTTCCAAGACAATATCGCCACTAAAATAATTCAAATATAACAAAAGGGCAGTTGTATTAAAATACAACTGCCTGCCTTTTGTCCTTTTATATGAATATTTAACCCTATTATTGCAACTTTTGTATCACTATCTGCAAATTTCCATTTCGTACTAATCGTCTCACCATAGACAGTAATTGTCATATATGTATCCATAGCAAAAAAATGACTTCCCCTGAGATTCTTTCTTCAGACTCCAATTCATCACGACCGGAGTATAGAAAGATAGAGTAGCAAAATGGATTAAGCACTATCAAAAACAAGAAAACTCGCTAACTTTATTAAGGCTATGTTTTTTATTGTTAGCCCGCCGACCATTTTCAAACAATCAGTTTTCACTTATTGTCTTAATCCTTAAACTATGTATTGCCTCATAAATTTTACGGGCAATATATGGATTATTCATCGTATAAAGATGTATTCCATCAACGCCCTGTGTTATCAAATCAACTATTTGATCTATTGCATAGGCGATACCTGCGTCCCTCATAGCAATTGGATTATTTTCATAGCGTTCCATCATTGCCGCAAATTTTTTTCGGAACTGAAGCGCCGCAAAGAGAAGTCATTCTTTCAATTTGCCTTTTATTGACTACCGGCATTATGCCTGCTTCTATGGGTACATTAATACCTGCTAACTGACAACGCTCTCTGAATGAATAAAAATAATCGTTATTGAAAAACAGCTGTGATATCAAGTGGTCTGCACCTGACTCAACTTTGATCTTAAGATTCTGAATGTCCTCAATTATATCTTTTGCTTCAATATGTCCTTCAGGATAACAGGCGGCAATTATATTAAAATCTCCCTGTGATCTAATGTAGGAAATAAGGTCGGAAGCGTATTCAAAATCCCCTTGCACATAACCTTCATTCGAATATCTCCCCGCAGCGCCAATATGTTTTCTATACCTCGTTCCTTCAATTCTTGAAGCTTATCGGAAACATCTTCTTTTGTCAGTCCGATACAAGGAAGATGAGCAGCACTCTCAATGCCTAGGCTTTTGACTGCTGATGCAATCTTAAAGGTTTCGTTATTGTTTTTTCCGCCGCCTGCACCGTATGTTACACTGATAAAGTCCGGCGACAGCTTTTTTAATTCGTTAAGCGTATCATAAATCGTTTTAACAGGAGCTGTCGGCTTAGGCGGAAACACCTCATATGACAAAACGATCTTTTTCTTAAATAACTCAGATATTTTCATTTCTCATTTCTCTCGCTGCCTGCACAAGATTTTTAAGACTTGCGGCAGTTTCGGATACTCCTCTCGTTTTCAGTCCGCAGTCAGGATTTACCCAAAGCTTATCAGGACTAATCTTTTCAAGCATTTTATATAATGCAGATTTTATTTCGCTGACAGACGGTACTCTCGGAGAATGAATATCATATACGCCGGGACCGACTTCTGTCTTAAAATTATTTTCTTTCAGGGAATCAAGTATCAGCAAATCGGAACGGGAGGCTTCAAATGTAATAACATCTGCGTCCATATCATCGATCGCCTTTATAATATCTGTAAACTCACTGTAGCACATATGTGTGTGTATTTGTGTTTCCGGCTTTACTCCGCTGTGTACCAGACGGAATGCGGGAATAGCCCAATCAAGATATTCACAGTACCAATCGCTTTTTCTAAGCGGCAATTTTTCACGCAGAGCCGCTTCGTCCACCTGAATAATACGGATACCGTTCTTTTCTAAATCCAAAACCTCATCACGGATTGCAAGCGCTATCTGATATGTACTTTCTTTCAAAGAAATATCTTCACGAGGGAAAGACCAATTCAGTATCGTTACAGGACCTGTCAGCATTCCCTTCATCGGCTTTTCAGTAAGACTTTGAGCATAAACAGACCAATCAACAGTCATTGGCTTACTTCTGGAAACATCTCCACAGATTATCGGCGGTTTAACGCATCGTGTTCCGTATGATTGCACCAGGCTTTTTCGGTAAATAAATATCCCTTTAACTGCTCTCCGAAATACTCCACCATATCGTTTCTTTCAAATTCACCATGAACAAGTACATCAAGTCCTGTTTCTTCCTGTTCCTTAACACACTCAGCAATCTTATTACGGTTAAATTCAATGTATTCTTCCTCACTGATCTCGCCTTTCCTAAGAGAAGCACGATTTGCCTTTACATCGGCAGTCTGCGGAAAAGAACCGATCGTTGTTGTCGGGAAGGCAGGGAGATTAAATTCTTTTTCTGTATTTCTTCTCTGACAGTAAATTCAGGAAACCTTGTAAAATCTTTTTTTCTCCGATTTTTTGAAACTCGTTCCTGTACAGCGGGATCGCAGCAATCAGGTCTGTTTTCAAAAGTGCAGCATTTGACTGAAAAACAGCTTCGTTATTATAGTCACATTCTGACAAAGCTTTAAGCTCGGCAAGCTCAATAAGCTTTTTCTTCTGCAAAAGCAAAATGCTCAGCATACTTCTTAGGCAGTTTAGACTCATTTTTTCAGTGTATACGGTACATGAAGCAATGAGCATGAAGTTCCGATTACTGTTTCAATACCTTTTTCTTTGAGACTGTCAAGCACCGCAAGCGTCTTTTTTATAATTATTTTTCCAGATGTTCTTACCGTTTACAACTCCCGCAAAAAGAATCTTATCATTTGCAAAACCGTTTTTCTCTATAATTTCAACAGTTTTCTTTCCTTCTGTAAAATCAAGTCCGATGCCATCAAAATCAAGTGCAAGAATATTTATTATAGCAGTCACGAACATCTCCGAAATAAGTCTGCACAAGTATCTTAACACCTTGCTTTGCAGTTAGAATCTCTTTATAAAGCTTTTCAAACAATACAATGTCTGATTCTGTTAGATCATGTACTAAATACGGTTCGTCAAACTGTATCCATTCAGCGCCAAGCTTATTGAATTCTGCAAGCAGTTCAGAATATACTTTGATAACAGAATTCGAATAATCGTCAGCCGTTTTGTTTCCTGTATATCTAAGAAGCTTTAAAAAGGTAAACGCACCGATTATAACCGGTTTTGTCTGCACACCCAGCGCTTTCGCTTCTTCAAATTCGTCAAACGGCTTTGTACCGGCAAGTTTGATTTCGATACTGTCATCAATTTCAGGAACCATATAATGATAATTAGTATTAAACCATTTTTTCATTGCCAGTGCTTTTACATCTCCTGCCTCTCCCTGATATCCTCTTGCCATAGCAAAATATGTATCAAGAGCTGACAATCCCAAAGAGGAGTAGCGGCTTGGTACTATATTAAATAAAACCGCCGTATCCAGCATATTGTCATAAAATGAAAAATCATTTGACGGAATAAAATCCAGTCCTGAATTCTTTTGGAGCAGCCACTGTGATTTTCTGATTTCCTTTGCCGTATTTTTTAAGTTCTTCAGCAGAAATCTCTTTTCTGAAATATTTTTCAGTGGCAAATTTCAGTTCTCTTAAAGAACCTACTCTCGGATAACCTATTATTGAAGTACGCATATTTTTATCTCCTGACATTCAATTTATTTTCCAGGAACAGCAAAAAGCCTTTCCGTTACTTACTGATTACAGTATAGCATAGAAAGGCTGTTATGCGTTAATACTTCTTTTCAATAGTCAGTCATAGAATAAATCTATGACTGATATTCTGAAATATAGTTTTTCAGATGTTCCAGATATCGCTTACTGACAGCATTCAACGGTCTGTCCATAGGAGAAATATATCCTACTTCCATAGTTTCATTACTCTCAAGCGGAATAGATACAATATTTGTACCATTCAAATCACTGCTCAGAATCCCCGAAGATATTGTGTAACCGTTTAATCCAATCAAAAGGTTGAAAAGAGTTGCACGGTCAGTAACAATAATACTTTGAGGACTTTCTTCAGTACTGTGAAGTTCTTCGGAATAGTAAAAAAGAATTATTTATACCCTGTTCATAAGTCAGTCTCGGAAATGCCTTCAGATCATCAAGGGTAACAGTATTTTTTCTGCCAAAGGATTTTCACTGCTTACAAAAAACATGAGGCTTTGCCGTAAACAATGATGTATATTTTAAATCGGCATTCTGCAAAATCCGCAAAATCACTTCTCGGTTAAAGTTGCTTAAAAACAATATGCCGTTCACTTCGGGATGTCCTTACATCTTCAATAATATCATGCGTTCTTGACTCACGCAATGTAAATTCATATTTGTTTTTGCCATATTCCTTTACCAGTGCTACAAAGGCATTTACTACAAATGCATAATGCTGAGATGATACTGCAAAAACACGGCGGACAGTATCTTTCTGCTTATACTGCTGTTCTAAAAGCTCCGCCTGTTCCATAACCTGTCTTGCATATGACAGAAATTTTGAGCCGTCCTCGGATAAATACACTCCTCTATTATTACGATAAAATATCGTAATGCCCATTTCCTTTTCAAGCTCTGACACTGATTTGAAAGACTGGGCTGTGCCGCAAGAAGCTTTCCTGCCGCAGAAGTAATCGAACCGCACTCTGCTATCGTGATAATATATTTTAATTGCTGTAAAGTCATTCAATTTCATTCCCATATTTATTTCTTTAGTTTTAAGTATACCACATACAACTTTTATAATCAAGTAACACCAACACTAAGAGCCGCACTGCGGCTGAACGATTTATTAATTATGACAAAATTGCTTCACTATACCGCAAGCCATATAATCACCCATTTCAAAGCGCTTCCTTTTCTATAGATTCACAAATTTCTATGTCCTTCGGATATTCTTTTTTTTCAGTCTTAACCCTGCTTCTTTTTCTGTCATATTTAAATGACTGTACATCATATCCCGCCATTTCTGCTCACACCAATAAGGATTGATAACTGCTAAAAACTCTGCAATATTGTCCGCATTGGCATACCATTTTTGCGCAGATCATCGGCTTTTTGATGTATTCATATTCTTATCGGCATTTACAAGATCGCCTGCAATCTGCAAATGTTCAGTCAACAATTTTTTAAACTCGTCTGCTTTTTTTCTCACCGTAAAATAATTTAAGAACTTCAGCGAAATCTCCCGGATTTTCTAACAGTCTGTTTGTAACATACTTTAGATCCTGAAGTTTTTCCGCAGTACTGATTATAAAAAAAACGAGTCCAATAAACATGCTGAGACCATAGTTTGCGCATAATATTGATGATTTCCTGATGATTGTAAAAGCATGATTTTCTCATATACATTCTCCTTGCATTGTAATTTTCAGCTATATATCATCATATGTCAATGAGTTTTTATCGGTTACCTTACGCCGCTAAGATTCAAACTCAGCGGATCATTAAATAACGCGTATAAAATTATGATCCTATGAGTTTTTTAATTTAAAAAAGCAGACGCTTTAACTTTAGCGTCTGCTCTTGTTGCATCTGCAACTTTTTATTTAGAATTTACAGTATATGAAACTGATAATGGATCTATTCTTGTAGTAGAATTTGAATAAACTTCAAAATGAAGATGTGCTCCGGTTGAATGTCCTGTCGATCCTACTGTTGCTATTTTCTTACCGTTATAAACACGCTGATTTAATGACACATTTATTGTTGAACAATGGGCATATCTGGTCTTTGTCCCGTCATAATGCTCGATTACAACATGTTTCCGTATCCTCCGCCGCAGCCGCATGAATAATTTTTACCGTAATTATGTGTACATGAAGTACAAACCTCAATTACCTTACCTGCCTTTGCCGCAATAATCGGCTTACCTGAAATTCCCGAAGAAGATATGTCAATTCCATTATGCATTGTTCCGTTTCTTGAACCGAAAGGACTTGTTATATTAGTGTAACCGGGAACCGGCCAGTCATACAGCTTATCGCTTGTCCATAATGTATTCAGTAAACCGGCTTTACTTAGATTACATTTAACAATTTGAAGTTTGCCAGAATTAGTCAGCATTAGTTTATATACAAATCCGGATTGCGCTCCCACCGCTGTTTTTGAATACCATATTGCTTTATTTGCGCTGTCATATATAACTAAGTTACCGTCCTCCTGCATTTTTACAATTGAACCTTTAGTTGCCCTCAATGGTGAATCTGAAACAAATGTCCTGCTATTCCATAGAGGTATTTTAGTAGATGTTGAAATATCATATAAAACAAAATTTCCGTCTGTCTGAAATTCTGCCGTGTACTTACCGTTTGGCGATAACATTTTTTCTCCAACATTCAAGTTATTATGATAACTTATCTGACTTGTATTGTTCCATATCAATTGATTGGAATTCTTTGTATTTATTACATCAAGTCTGCCGGAATCATTTAAGCGTAGCTGATATTTATAGCCTGATACTGCTCCGTAGTTTGTATCGGTTGCCCATATTGGCGTATTAGACGAGCCGTTTTGTCCGTAAATTACAAAATTACCGTCTGTCTGTATTACGGCAAAATATGAAGAATATGCAGATGTAATTGTTGCTGAACACCATATAGCTTTACCGCCTTTGTAAATAACGAAATTTCCATCCCCTTGCATTACTGCTTTACAATTACTATTAGGAGAAAGAAGATAATTTCCTGCGCTTATCACTTTACCGCCGTCTATTACACTGCCTAATGATGAAGCTGCATTTACAGTAGCATTTCCAAATACCGAAAAAAACGAAAATAATACAACAAATGCAATTATTAAACTTAAAAGTTTATTGTTTTTTATTTTTGTCATAAAATCACCTCAAATAATTAAAATAAATAATCATGATTATTTATTAATTATATATGATTAAAAAATAAATGTCAACTATTTCCATATAATTTGTTATTATAATAAATTCTTTTTTTCCCCAAAAAACACTAAAAATAATAATTTTCGACAAGGTCAATAGAAAAAAAATCCGGTAGGTTTTCGGATTTTTTTCAGCATTTCCGCACAAGCTAAACATGAGGTGAAAAAAATGAAATTTGCAAATTTACAAGAACTGATACAGACAAGCAGTTCTTCCAGAATGTATCTATTGTCCCTGCCTGTGGATATTCAATTGCAGCTGCATGAACAAAACAATTTCATACACAGTTTGTACGAGCTGCATACAAATGCGGAATATCTGATGAAATACAGAACATGACTACTCTGATTTATCAAAGCTTTTTTAAAACTGCTTGACATAGAGGATTTTTCATGATATACTATAAATGTTAGTTAGCAATAACTTACATAGGTATATTGTGAAAAAAATCCAATTTTGAGGATTGTTTTCCAGCAACAAGTTTGCAATAGCTAACTCAGAAAAAGAGGTGTTTAATTGTCTTTATCAGAATCTATGCAATTTGAAAAGAAGCTGGCTTTCTTCACCGCGCCGTCACTGCTTGGCATAAAATGTGCAAATTTAATTTCCCTAAACAAAACAGATTATGATTTACCGATACATCTGGAACGATTTAACCGCAAGACAGCATCAAAAGGGCTACAACTGAAAATCTTGTGCACCTGTCAAAACCGTACGTTGGTTTTACTCTATAATGAGACTTTACTGGAGCGCCAGCTATCAGGCGAGGAACAGAAAGCAATTTTGCAGAAATACGGTTATCCTGAAACGCCATCGTTGGAATCCAAATTAAACAGACTGGCGGAACGAATCCGGCATGAATCACAATTTCCCCACGAAATCGGCATATTTCTTGGCTATCCTACAGAAGATGTCATTGGTTTTATGGAAAACAAGGGGGAAAATTACAAGCTCTGCGGCTATTGGAAAGTATACGGCAATGCTGAAAAAGCAAAACGTACTTTTGAAAATTACGATAAGTGCAGAATGTTTCTGTGCAATAAATTGAATCAGGGTTATAATCTTTATCAGGCTCTGAAAAAATTTCTTGAGGAGGATATTTATATGAAAAACAGCAGTTATTTATTGGAGCGGTACAGGTAACACAGAACAGATGGCATCTGCAATCGCAGAAGGCGCTGGTGCGGAGTTATTTACCATTTCGGAGTTCAGCGGCGACATAGCGGCATATGACCGAATCGCATTCGGATGCCCCGCCATGGGTGATGAGGTTCTGGAAGAATCAGACTTTGAGCCGTTTTTCTCCGATGTTGAAGGTACTCTGAACGGAAAAACAATTGCCCTGTTCGGCTCATATGGCTGGGGCGACGGACAGTGGATGCGTGACTGGGAGGAACGTGTAAAGGCAGACGGTGCGGTTATTGTAAACGGCGAAGGATTAATTGTAAATGAAACGCCTTCTGATGATGATCTGGAATTGTGCAAATCGCTTGGTGCAAAGCTTGCGGAATAAAATTACATATAAAAAAGCGGAGTTTTAAATACTCCGCTTTTTTTTTTATTTTTGTTTATAAACAACATAAATATACCCTATTAAATAAACAGTATAACATAATCCAATAATTACTGCCAATGAAATAGGAAGTTTTTTTAAAGCAGATCTATTTTCCTCTATTTCATAATCTGTTACCGAAGAATCTGAATTATAGTAAACTGTCAAAGAATCGCCTTTTGATAAATTTTTAACTTTATTTGTCCTAAACCGCTTTTCTTTGCAGAGTACCGCTTTGATCATAGTAAGAATAATACACTCTATAAGCAATATTTTCCGGATCAGATATATTTTCAAGACGAGTTATAGTTCCGGTAGCTGTAAATGAATTTTCAGTATTCTCCTATGTTTTTTGCGCTTTACAGAAAACATAATATATGCAGGAATACCGCCTAAAACAATAACAAGCAAAGCCGTAAAAGCTATCATAAAAATAATTACTTTTATGCTGTCATCATTCATTTATACAACCCCCCGAATTAACTTCTATTTAGTACCGAAAATTCTGTCTCCTGCATCACCCATACCGGGAACAATATACTTATTTTCATTAAGTCCCTGATCCTTAACACCGCAATAAATGTCTACGTCCGGATGAGCGGCAGTAAGACGCTCAATACCTTCCGGAGAAGCTATAATACACATAAATTTGATGTTTTTTACTCCGGCTTTTTTAATTCGTCAATAGCATACACTGCGGTATTGCCTGTTGCAAGCATAGGATCAACTATAATTACATCTCTTTCGGAAATATCGTCAGGAAGCTTGCAATAATACTGAACAGCATTATGTTCGTCATTTCTGAAAATACCTATATGACCTATTTTTGCAGCCGGAACAAGATTTGTAACGCCGTCAAGCATACCAAGACCCGCTCTGAGAATAGGTACAAACGCAAGCTTTCTGCCGGAAATAATTTTAGTTTTAGCCACTGCTACAGGGGTTGCTATATCCACTTCTTTAAGCGGAAGATCTCTTGTTGCTTCATAACAGATAAGCATAGCTGTTTCTGAGGTCAGTTCTCTGAATTCTTTAACGCCTGTATTTTTATCCCTCAATAATGAAATTTTATGCTGAATCAACGGATGTTCTATTAAATGCAGTCCTGCGATAAAAGTCACTCCTTTTAATTATTATTTTCAATTTCATGAATTAAATCTAATCTTCTTTGATGGCGTCCGCCCTCGAATTCCGTTTCCAAAAAAGACATCGGCAAGTTCAAGAGCAAGTCCTACGCCGATTGTTCTTGCACCTATACACATAACATTTGCGTCATTATGAAGTCTTGTATATTTAGCTGAAAAATAATCTGAGCATAATGCTGCACGTATGCCATGTATTTTATTTGCAGCTATGGACATACCAATTCCGGTTCCGCATATAAGAATTCCCTTATCACACTTTTTATTTAAAATATTATCAGCAACTTCATTTGCAATTAACGGATAATCGCATGATTCTCCGTTACAGCCCAGATCCATAATTTCATAACCCTTTTCAGTCAGATGACTTATTACTTCTCGTTTCAGTTCATAACCTGCATGATCACAGCCAACAGCTATCATTTCATTCTCCAATCCGCCGCCTTTTACAGCGGCATTTTATAAAACATAGTAAAATTATATCACAGAATAACGTTAAAATCAACAGTGCCCGGACTTAATTAAATCTTTTTTCAGCCTTTACAAGCTGCAAATAGCTTGCTTCAATTTCATCAGCAGTCTGAGGAGTATGATTCAGGGCTGCAATACAAATACCACTGCCGTTTTGCAGTCTCAGGTGAACAGGAGACAAAACATACTTTGCATTTTTAAACTCATCGCAGAAAACTTCCGCGCCGTCTCCTGTTATCATTACTGATTCATTGATTTCACTAAGAATACCGTCCAATTCAGACATTGAAATAATTTTTTCATCTGTACATCTGACAAGCTTATCCTTATCGGTTCTGAACAAAGCTGTATAAACAAGGTCTTTTCTTGCCTTCATAACCGGACAGATATATCCTATGAATCCGCAGTTATACGCCAGTCCTTCAAGAGACGACACCGCATAACACGGAATATCCAGTGCAAAAGACATTGCCTTAACAGCCGCTATGCCTATTCTGATTCCGGTATAAGAACCCGGACCGGAAGATACGGATATGTCTGTAAGCTGTGACAGTTCCCTGCCGCAGTCACTCATAATTTTTTTTTTTTACCATCGGCAGAATAACCTGAGAATGAGTTTTTGAAGTATAGACAGAAGTCTGCCCAAGCATTATGCCGTCTTCATACAGCGCTGCGGACGCAGTTTTTCCTGACGTATCAATTCCCAGCATCAGCAAAGCGTATCTCCTTTTATATTTATATTTCTTATATTTTCATCAACACGTTCAATGTCAATAAATATTGTATTTTCAGGCAGTTCATCGGATATATTTTTCTGACCATTCAATTGCAAATATACTTTCCTCTATAGGATAGTCATAAAAACCGGTAGTTTCCAAATCGTCTGCACTCATAATACGATACATATCAAAATGATATAGAGAACATTTTTTTCTCCCCTGTATTCATTTACCAATGAAAAAGTAGGAGAAACTACGTTATCCTCCAGTCCCATACCAATTGCCAGACCTCTGGTAAATGTAGTTTTGCCTGCGCCAAGTCCTCCGGTATATGCAATAACGTCGCCTTTTTTTAACATTTTTCCTATTTGTACGGCAAATTCAATAGTCTCTTCTGCACTGAAAGTTGTTTTCTTCATTTGCATCTTCCTTTATGCGTTTTCAAATTAATAAACGGCAAACATGATAAATCATATAAATCATAACAAGAATTACAAGTACAATCACAAACCTTTTAAATAACACTTCATTTTTATCAGATTTATTTTCTTCAGTTTTTTCCTGCTCATCTGGATTAACTTCTGTTTTTTCTTCTTCACTAATCATATCAAAACAATCCTGTAATATTTCCGTTTTTGTCACAATCAATATTCAAAGCTGCCGGTTTTTGGGAAGTCCCGGCATAGTCATTATATCGCCTGTAAGAGCTACCACAAATCCTGCGCCAGACGATACTTTTAAATCACGCACAGTGATCTTAAAGTTTTCCGGTTTTCCGAGCTTTGCCGGATCGTCAGACAATGAATACTGAGTTTTAGCAACACATACAGGAATATTATCAAATCCCAGACTGATAATTTCCTTTAAATCCTTTTCAGCTTTTGCAGTAAAATTAACTCCATCAGCACGGTAAATCTCTTTTTGCGATTATATCAAGCTTTTCTTTTATAGAAAGCTTTTCATCATAAATAGGTTTAAAATCGGATTTTTTGCTTTCAATTGTCTGACAGACCTTATCAGCAAGATCTTTTCCGCCTTCTCCGCCCTTCGCAAAGATTTCTGTCATGGAAACTTCTACTCCCATACCCTTGCAGAATTCTTCAATTATTTTAACCTCGGCATCTGTATCGGTATGAAAACGATTTATAGCTACAACAACAGGTACTCCGAACTTCTGCATGTTTTCAATATGCACCTGAAGATTTACAATTCCATTTTTAAGTGCTTGAATATTTTCGATCTGTAAATCAGATTTTGCCACTCCGCCGTTGTATTTCAAAGCTCGTATCGTAGCGACCAACACTACGCAATCCGGTTTCAGATCTGCAAAACGGCATTTAATATCAAAGAACTTTTCCGCACCCAAATCAGAACCGAATCCAGCTTCTGTAATACAATAGTCACCTAGCTTTAAAGCAAGCTTAGTAGCTCTTACAGAATTACACCCATGAGCAATATTTGCAAAAGGACCTCCATGAATAAAAAGCAGGAGTATTCTCCAGAGTTTGTACAAGGTTAGGCTTAAGAGCGTCCTTAAGCAGAGCAGTCATAGCACCCTGAACATTTAAATCATCGGCATATATAGGTTCGCCAGTATAATTATATCCAATCAAAATATTACTGATCCTCGTGGTTCAAATCATCAAGATCAGCAGCAAGACAAAGTATAGCCATAATTTCAGAAGCTACTGTAATCTGAAAACTGTCTTCTCTCGGAATACCGTTTATTTTACCGCCCATACCAATTACAATATTTCTCAGTGCACGGTCATTCATGTCAAGACATCTCTTAAAAAGGATTCTTCTCTGATCAATTTGCAGTTCATTTCCCTGCTGCATATGGTTATCAATTGCCGCACATAAAAGATTATTTGCTGCTGTAATGGCATGCATATCCCCAGTAAAATGCAGATTTATATCTTCCATAGGAACGACTTGAGAATAACCGCCTCCGGCTGCTCCGCCCTTTATACCGAAAACCGGTCCCAAAGAAGGTTCTCTGCCAATACCGCATTTCTGCCTGTTTTATTCATTGCCTGTGCCAAACCAACGCTGACGATTTGTTTTACCTTCTCCTGCCGGAGTAGGATTAATAGCAGTAACAAGTATAAGCTTCCCGTCTTTTTATCTGCCAATTTAGTATACAGCTGCTCCGAAAGCTTAGCCTTATATTTTCCGTAGAGTTCCACATCATCCGGATCAATTCCCAAATTCTGAGCTATATCCATAATCGGCTTCATTTGAGCCTTGTGAGCAATTTCGATATCACTTAACATAACCGTATCATCATTATCAGTCCGGCTGACAATGATTCTCCTTTCATTTTTAATAAAATATAATTTTATTATAACATTTTATCTTACGAAATGCAAGCAAAAGGGACGCATTAAGCGTCCCTTAAATTCAATTATTCTGATATTTCTTCACTTTTTTCAGAAGATAGTGCTCTATTTTTACTTCCGGCAAAATGCTTAATTAATTGAAGTCCTCCGATTACTGCACCGCCAATTAGAAAAAACACAATACTAAACGAATCAAATGTCATTGCATCTTTTGGAGTATCAAGTGATTCCGGTCCTTTTACCACAGCGAAAAGCGAACCTATCATAAGTCCGATAATAGCATAAACGGTCTGTGAATGAAAATGCTCCAATGCCGCTTTTACAAGTTTAATTATTACAACAATACCAAAGAGTATACCAATTCCCACTGCAATTACAATAGGTAAACCATTAAAATTAAAATGAAGTAAATCTTTAATTGAATTCATTACCGGCATATAAATACCAAAAATCAAAAGCATCGTAGAACCTGATATACCCGGAAGAACCATTGCGGAAATTGCTATCATACCTACAAACGCTATATAAAGAAGCTGTACAAAGTTAACTGAACCGTCCGAAACCATTCCCCCATCTGACGGATTAGCCATTGTTATAACAGCAACGAGCGCCACACCAAGCAAAAAAGAAAGATCACGTTGTAAAACTTTTTAAGTGATTCCTTTTCTTCATAAACAATCAAAGGAATCGAAAAAACAATAAAGCCTATAAATAGCGAGCTTACTTGATATATATGTGATTCAAATACACTTGTCAATATCAATACTGCCGCAACAAATCCTACAATCCATCCTATTCTGAGCTTTAAAAAGAAACTTAACAGATTTTTTTATGTTATTTTTCTTTCCGACTTATCTCCTTTAGCTGTAAGAAATGAATTAAGCGAATTAATAAATTCTTCATAATATCCTAAAAGATAAGCTATTGTACCTCCGGAAACTCCGGGCACACTGTCTGCAAGAGCCATAAGAAGTCCGCAAATATATATCATTATTTTTTTTACAGTTACTTTGTAAAAAAAATGTAACATTCTCCTTCCTTTTTTTTCATTTTATGATACAAATTATAACATATGATAAAATTCAAGTCAATCATTTTACACAAATTTTACATAAAATCATAATAAGACTTGCAGTGCTTATGAAGCTGATCATATATACGGTATTTATCGTCTTGCAATTGCAGGTTTGACACATGGGATAGATACCTATAAAACAGCCAGCCTGATAATGCAAAACAATGTGATGATCCCCCCGCTCCCATTGTAATGCCATATATCTTACGCGATTCCCTGTCAGTTTTTTCTTTTAATGAATGTAAAAATTCCTGCGCCCAAAATTAATATTCCAATAATCAACCCAATAATATTATAAATCATCTCTTTTTTTCCTCCACTTTAATAAAAATGCCGAATTAATAATGACAAGAACAGAACCTGCGTTATGCACCAATGCACCGACAACGGGACTTAATATCCCCGTAATTGCAAGGGTAATGGCCGCAAAGTTCAGGATCATTGAAAAAGTAAGATTCCATTTGATCGTAGTCATCATCCTTTTTCGAAAGCGAAAGCAAATGGGGCAGCTCTCCTACCTTATCATCCACCAGTGCAATGTCTGCCGCATCCACAGCAATATCACTCCCGATACCTCCCATTGCAATCCGACATCAGCCATCTTTAACGCAGGAGCATCATTCACTCCATCGCCTATCATGCAGACAGATTTTCCGTTTTTCCGGCAGCCGTCAATATACTGCAACTTATCCTCCGGCAGGCATCCCGCATACACTTCCACTATACGTAGTTTTCTCGCCATATGCTGCGCTGCATTTTCATTATCTCCTGTCAGCAGTACAGGCTCCGCACCAAACTGCTTTATTTTTTCAATGGTTTCCATACTCTCTTTCCTAAGCGTATCAAATACAACCAGTATCGTAACTGCACGGATTATCTCACCCGTAATCAATCCTGTAATCAGTGCCGCCGACAGGGCAATAACCACAATCCATGTTGCCCACCGGTCAGCAAGCCTCACAATTTTTGCCTTGCCTGCATTGGCAGACTGAACAAGCTTTATCATCCTTTGGATGGAACTGTCTTCCCCAACCTTTACTGCCTCCATGTCAAAAGCGCCGAACTGGTTGACTGTCCCACTGGAAACCTCATCACCCTCTTTCTTATCTACAGGCATAGATTCCCCCGTCATAACTGCCTGGTTTATTGAAGTCTGCCCGGAACAGATCACCCCGTCCACAGGAATTGTCTCGCCGGGAAGTACCCGCAGGATATCTCCGACACGCACTCTTTCCGCCGGAACCGTTTCTTCCTTCCGTTTTTGATCACCCGTGCCGTCTGTGGCGTCAAACGAACCAGTGTTTCAATCCCCGCCCTTGCCTTTGCAACCGTCAGATCCTCAAGCAGTGCCCCAAGCTGCATAATAAAGGCAACTTCGCCGGCAGCAAAATTTTCGCCGATACATAGGGAAGCAATCAGTGCAATTGACACAAGCACATCCGCCTTAATGTCAAAAGCAGTAACAAGCCCGATAACTGCTTCCAGGATAATCGGTATACCGCACAGGATAACCGAAATCCAAGCTGCGTCAAATGGCAAAGGTACAAGGTCGAATATACTGACAAGCAAAGCCACCCCCCTGATACGGCAAGCAAGGCAATATCCTTCTTTATGCCTCCTGTTTCCAGAATTTCCTCTATCCTCTTCATAAATCTTTTTCATAATAGCACTCCTTTCTATACCTATGGGGGTATATGTATGTTATACATATAGGGGTATTGGTATGTCAAGTAGTTAAAAAGAAAACAGTCAATTCGACTGTTTTCTTTTTTAACTGCCGTCTGTTGCTTTGTGTATTTTGTCTATTTCATATTGGCGAACCGTTCCACTGCCTTCGTAAAACTTTCGATGGTTTTCTCTGAATCTCCGTTTTCAATCCCATCACGTACACAGTGTTTGATATGTCCTTCCAATACAACCTGTCCGCACTTGTGCAGGGCAGATTTCGCCGCATTGATCTGCGACAGAATATCCTCACATGGAACATCTTCATCTACCATACGGTCAATCGCCTGAATTTGACCAAGAATCTTCGCCAGTCTGCGGTGCAGGTTCTCAGCATCCATACATTGTCTCATGTTTTTCACCTCCATATACCATAAAGGGGTATATGTATATTATATCTGTTACCGGTTTAATTGTCAAGTTCACGCCTTTATCTTCACACGGTTATTCCCATCCCTAAAAAGCAAACCAAACACCGTCCTTATTACTCCATCGCCCAATTCTGGCTTTGCGTCTGGAGCTTCACCATACGGGCATAAATACCGTTCTTTTTTTTAGAAGCATATCGGAATTGCCCTGCTCTGCCACAGTACCGTCCGAGAGAACGACGATCTTATCCGCTCCCGCAACAGTACGCATACGGTGAGCAATGATCATGACTGTCTTGTCTTGAATCAGCCTTGACAGGGATTCTTGGATCAGCGTTTCGTTTTCAACGTCAAGACTTGCCGTCGCTTCATCCAGCAGGATGATCGGGGCGTTCTTTAAAAAATGCCCTCGCAATAGAGATACGCTGGCGTTCCCCACCTGACAGTTCGCAGCCATTCTCTCCGATCAGTGTATTCCACTTATCTGGGAGTTTCTCCACAAATCCATCCACATTTGCAAGCCTTGCCGCCTCAAGCACCTCCGCATCGGATGCATCTTTCCGTCCCAGGCGGATATTCTCCATGACCGTATTGTTAAACAGCGTGACATCCTGAAATACGATGGAATACAGCGACATCAATGCCTCAGGATCGATTTTCGAGATATCCATGCCGCCTACCATGATCTTTCCTTTCTGGATATCCCAGAACCTTGAGGCAAGACGGGAAACTGTTGTTTTTCCGCCGCCGGAAGGCCCTACCAATGCAGTGACCTCCCCTGCCTTGCTGTAAAGGATATATCTCTTAATACCGTTTCCCCGCTGTTATAGGAAAATCCCACATGGTCAAAGGTAATGTCATAGCCTTTGTTTGTCAGTTTATCCGTACCTTTTTGTTCAGGGTGGCTTAATATCTCGTCCATACGTTTGCACTGTATATTCTTCATCATGATAATGGCGCTTAAATTATCCAGTGCTGCAGTCAGCGGATCATAGACACGGGAAACCAGAATCATAAAAGCAAAGAATGTCAACAGGGTGATTTTCCCCTCCGCCAGCAACGTGCCGCCCGCCAGTACGGTGGTGGCAATCCCCAGCTTCAATATCATACGCCCTGATGTGTTGAATACTGCATTGGTAAGCTCTCCTATCACCGTATATTTTTCAACGGCTTTGATTTTTTTATCCAGCCCTTTTTAAGTAGTCTTCTTCCGCATTGTTTGCCTTCAAATCACGCAGCGTTTCCAGACACTCCTGTATACCGTCCGAACACGCAATGGACACCTGCGAAATTTTCTCCTGCCTGATACGCATAATGCCCGAAGTGGCAATTATGATGCCAAATGAAACGGGCAGTACCCAAAGCGCAGCAATCGCCATACGCCAGTCAAAAATAAAAATACCGACAGCAATCAGAAGCGTTGAAATTACGGAGCCTACAAATTCCGGAACCCAGTGGGATAATCCGCTCTCCAATGATGCACAGTCCGCCATAAGCACAGTAGTTAAGTCAGACAGATCCCTCTTTCCAAAAAATGACATAGGAATTTTACGCAGCTTCTCCGCAAGAGACAGCCTGCGCACACCACTCTCAACATAGGTGGCAAAAAAAGTGGCGTTGTACTGGATATAGCAGGTCAGCATGATCAGTCCAAGAGCTATGGCAAGACCTACGATGTAAAAGGTGCTTTTCCCGTGCGGGATACCACCATCCAACAGGTCGCTGATGAGGTTATATAAAAGTACTACCGGAACCATTAGGGAAAGATTATGCAGGATGCAGGCAAAAAACGCCTTTACCATATCTTTTGCACCCTGATCAGAAAGGGCAAATGTGTGTTTTAATTTCTCAAGCATTTGAAACACCTACCTTCCATTTTGCAGCCTTGTTGTACTGCTCCCACATTTTGGCATACAGACCGTCCCTATTCTTAAGCTCGTCATGTGTGCCGCAGTCTGCTACACGTCCGTCCTTTATGACGATAATCCTGTCCGCACCGGTAACGGTGGAGAGCCTGTGTGCAATCATCAGCACGGTCTTTCCCTTTGCAAGAACGTTGAATGCTGCCTGCACCTTCGCCTCATTGTCCGGGTCGGCAAAAGCAGTAGCTTCGTCCAGTATCAGAATCGGTGAGTTTTTCAGCATCACTCTTGCAATGGAAATACGCTGCTGCTCTCCGCCTGACAGGTACACACCTTTTGCTCCCACGACCGTATCCACGCCATTCGGCAGCTTTTTCAAGAATATCGTCGCACTGTGCATCATGAAGAGTTTTTAAGACTTCCTCACGGGAAGCGTCCGGCTTTGCCATCCGCACATTTTCCAGGATAGAGGTTTTCAGGAGTCTGGAATCCTGAAAAACAAAGGATACCGTGTCCATAAGTTCCTCTTTGGATATATCTTTGACATTTACTCCACCGACCTTCACGCTGCCGCCTGTCACGTCCCAGAACCTTGCCACGATACTTGCAAGGGTGGTCTTACCCCGCCTGACGGTCCTACAAATGCAACGTGTTCGCCGGCTTTGATGGTAAGAGAAATATCATTAAGTGCGTTTCTGTCTGCATCCTTATACCGGAAAGAAACCTCCGAAAGCTCCACAGAATTGTCTTTCGGTTTTTTTGAATGTTCCGCTTCCGGCAGCGGCTGCATTTCCAAAATGCTGTCGATTCGGGACATGGAATCCGCCACAATCAGCTTGTTTTCACTGGCATACATGATTTTTGTCAGCGTCAGTGTAATGACTGGCGTGATGATGATATAGTACATCAAGTTCAGCAAGAATTCGTTCGTCACGCCATCCGATGTCATTACCAGCGCCGCAGCAATCAGGACGGCAAAAATTCCATTCACCAGCGTAGTATAGCACATCATTGGGAAACGCAGGTCTTTCGTATAGGCGATCACCCACTTCTCATAATTGTCAATGGATTCTTTAAACTGCTTAAAAGAAAACACCGACTGCCCGAAGGTCTTAACCACCGATATTCCCCTCACATACTCCACTGCCTCGCCCGCCATCTGTCCCAGGGCATTGTTGTATTCCTCCATTTTCTTTGCCATGCGTTTGCCTGTCATGACGCTCATAATGATAAATGCCGCCACAACCGGCAGAAGGCTTAAAAGACCCAGACGCCAGTCGAAAACAAGCAGAAGAATGAGCAGTCCCACAGGCGTGGCGAGCGCATTCGCCTTGTCGGGAAGCTGGTGGGCAAGATAGGTTTCCGTTGCCGCACTGGACTCATAGACAGTCTTTCTGGCCTTGCCGCTGCCCATACTGTCCATGAACCCCATAGGCAGTGTCACGATGTGGTGCATTGCTTTCATACGAATATTTGCCTGTACACGGAAAGCCGCCAGATGTGAACAAATCAGTGCCGCAACATAAATCAAAATCGCAGCTACCGCAGACAACACCGCCATCCAGCCGTTATGAGTAAGATTCTGCGCGTCTCCATAATTCGGGGGACACGTCCAGAATCTCCCCTAATCACCTTCCAGATATACACGAACGGAAGCAGCGCCACCAAAGCGCTAATTGCACTTAAAATCCATGACGCTATGGTAAGGTACTTGTAACCACCGGCATAATCCAGAAGCCGCTTTAAATTGGATTCTTTTTTCAAAGCTAAAACCTCCTTGTGAAATTTTTATCATAAAGGAAACGCTGCAGTCATTTCCGGTTACCCGTATAAAACATAGGTTAGTTATCGCTAACTTATAGAGAAAATATAATAGAAAGACGCAATGCGTACTTTCTATTATCAGTTGCCAAGCATCCGAAAAAGCTGCCAGTAGCAGATTCTTTCGGTAATGGAGGACTACTGCGCCATGATCTTCATCCACCCTGCGGTGTAAAAATCATTTAGCTGCTGCAAAAACACCTTCGCATCTTCAAACGGCATTTTATGCAGAACCATTTCAAAAAAAAGGCATTTATCATCCCCCGTTGCCATGATATGCTCCAGCCTTTCATCAATCTTAGGGACAGAAGCTCCAAGCTGCTCTAAAACATTATAATACTTATGGGTGGACTCTACCTCAAGCTCCACCATATCATCTATCATGCCGGCGTATTTCGTACCCTCCGAGCATTTCAGTATTAAATAAAACTCATCCATATGTTCAAAGGAATATGCCAGCAGATCATTCATGCATTCCGCAGACATCTTTCCCATTTGCTCCGGCTGCTTTTCCATGGGCAGATTTTCAAAAGATTCATGAGCCTGCCGATATCGGCTCATCATATACTCATAAGCCGGATCTACCAAAGCCGCAAACAGTTCTTCCTTGCTGTCATAATAGCCGTAAAATGCCCCGGTAGTCACGCCTGCGGTTTTTACAATATTGCGTAAAGAAGCGGCCTGAAACCCTTTTTCCATAAATTCGGCCTTTGCCGCCGTATGGATCATCTCTAATGTGCTTTTTTCCGATTCACCCATTCTGCCGCCTCCTTTGATATAACGGTGTTATATATCACTGTTACAGTATAACCTGCGGCTGCGTTTTTGTCAAGAGGATAAAAGAAATTTTGTATAAATAACCAAATATGAATTTATAGTATCCTATCCCTTTGTTCAGCCTATAAAATCCAAACCACAGAAAAAGCTTCCAATATGGAATAATTTAGTCACACACCCTGACACGTCCGCTTATAGTTGTACCATGAAAACAGAACCCTTTCCAGGTTTGCTTGTAACAAATATTTTACCGCCGCATCGGTTTAAAATTTCTTTGCAGAGTGCTAAACCCAGTCCGTTTCCCTGGGCTTGTCTGGAAGTATCACCTTGATAGAATTTTTCAAAAATATGTTTCATAGTTTCCTGTGTCATACCAATACCGTCATCACTGATAAAGACCTTATAAGAACTGCCGTCTTTTTTTAAGATGAATAGAAACACATCCCCCATCATTGGAAAATTTAATGGCATTACTAATGAGATTTACCCAGACCTGAAACAAAAAGTGATTTCTGTCCAAAATATTCGGCTTCCGGCAGATCAATATCCAGTTCAATATTCTTTCTGCTCCATTTAGCTTCCAATATTACAATTGCTTCCCTTATCTGTTCGTCCAGACGGAATGAAACCGGAGGATCTAAATAAGTCTGATTTTCTATCTTAGAAATTCTCAGAATATTATTTGTTAGGTCATTGAGCTTGTCAATATTAAAAAATACCTTTTGAATATATTCTTTGCGTTCTTCTTCAGTCAGTTCCGGATCTTGAAGAAGTGTGACATATCCCGTAACAGAAGACAAAGGCGTCTTGAACTCATGAGATACATCGGCAATGAAATCATTTCTTATCATTTCTACCGAGTTAAGCTCCTTCGCCATATTATTAAAATTTTTAAAAAATTCCGCAAATTCTTCAATGTGCCCGTCATATTCAAGCTTTACACTATAATCGCCATTGGCAATTTTTTTTTGAGAGCCTTGTTTATCTGATTCAGCGGATTGAAAACCTTCATTATCATAAAGTTAGAGGCGACAGCAGATAAAATGATACACAAAACGCAGAGCATGAAAATAATAAAAGATGGATTTTTAATCCGATTTATTGAAAATCCCAACTGTTCGAGCAGTCGGATAATAACAAAGGCTATAAAGCTGAATGTAATAATAATGCTGAAAAAAAGAAATCTTGTCCGCATTTTTATTTTTTATGTATTTTTTTGATTTGCACTTTTCCTTGTCTTTGTTTCTATTCATTTTTTTCACCGCCCGATAGCCAAGCCCACGGATAGTAACAATTTCAAAGTCACTGTTATTTTTAAATCGCTCTCTCAGACGGCTTATATGAACATCCAAAGTATGCGAATCAACATATTCTTCAATACCCCAAATATCGTCAAGAATTTGCTGACGTGTAAATATTTGTCCCGGATAGGAAAGCAGCTTGTAAAGCAGTTGGAATTCTTTCAGAGGAAGTACCTGTGAACCGTTTTTATCTGTTACTGTACAAGAATCATATTCAATTAATGTATTGCCGAAAGCGCTTTTTTCGCTTACGCTTTTGGCACGTCTGAGAAGTGCATTTACTCTCAGCAGCATTGCATTAATATCAATTGGCTTTACCATATAATCGTCTGCTCCCGCATTAAAGCCGTATTGCTTATCCATAATATCACCTTTGGCGGTTATAATCAAAACAGGTATTTCGATCCTGCTTTCTCTTAGCTGACGCACAAAATCAAATCCGTTAGTACCCGGCATCATAACGTCCGATATGATAAGGTCGATATATTCCTTTTCTAAAATATTAAGAGCATGCTGTACATTTTTTGCCCCGTATGCCTGATAATTATTTCTTATAAGAGTTTTACAAAAAAAGATTCTGCAAATCAGCGTCATCTTCAACAACTAATATCTGAAACATTCGTTACACCTCTTTTGAAATTCTGGCAGTATTATATTATACCGCTTTTTATTATAAATTGCAAACCTCAATGAAATCTCAATAAAACCTCAATAAAAATTGAGATAAATTTGACCTGTAATTGAGAAAGCCATTTTATAATAACTTCATATCAAAAAAGGAGGTATATAAATATATGCTGGAACTAAAGGGTATAAAGAAAGATTATGCTGCCGGAGAAAATACGGTGCATGCGCTTAAGGGAATAGATCTTAAATTCCGTAATCATGAATTTGTATCTATCCTGGGACCTTCCGGATGCGGAAAAACCACAATGCTGAACATTATCGGCGGTTTGGATCAGTATACGGAAGGCGATCTGATAATCAACGGACGTTCTACAAAGGATTTTAAAGATAAGGACTGGGATACATACCGTAATCATTCAATCGGTTTTGTATTTCAGAGTTATAATCTAATACCACATCAGACAGTACTGCAAAACGTTGAGCTTGCGCTTACTCTTTCAGGCGTTTCTAAAGCAGAGAAAAAAAAGCGTGCAAAAAAAAGCTCTGGAAGAAGTAGGACTGGGAAATCAGCTTAACAAGAAACCAAGCCAGATGTCCGGCGGACAGATGCAGCGTGTTTCAATTGCAAGAGCGCTTGTAAATAATCCGGATATAATTTTGGCTGATGAGCCGACAGGTGCACTGGATACCAAAACCAGTATACAGGTAATGGAAATACTCAAGGAAGTATCCAAAGATCGGCTGGTTATTATGGTTACCCATAATCCCGAGCTTGCTGAAAAATATTCTACAAGAATTATCCGTATGCTTGACGATTCTCTTTTACTGATGATTCTGTTCCGCTTACAGAAAAAGAAGTACAGTTGGAACAGGTTCAGGATCAAATGTCACAGGAACAGGAAAAAGATAAAAAAGAAACCTTCCATGTCGTTTGGGACTTCATTTTTGCTTTCTTTGAAAAATCTGATTACCAAAAAAGGCCGTACTGCGCTTACTTCCTTCGCAGGAAGTATCGGTATAATAGGTATCGCATTGGTTTACGCAGTGTCTCAGGGATTTACGGAATATATTGACGATGTGCAGGAAAATGCACTGTCTTCCTATCCGCTGACTATTGAAAAAACTAATACGGATCTTAGTGCCATTACGGAAACCTTTATGGGACAAACAAATGATAATGCAGATCATGAAAATAATGCCGTTTATGAAAATTCTTCCATGTATAACATTGTAGAAACTTTTAATAATCTGGATTCTACTGAAAATGATCTTAAATCATTTAAATCTCATATTGATTCTGAATACGCAGACAATGAATCAGAGTTACATAAGGCGCTTAACGGTGTACAGTATAGCTATGATTTAGATCTGCTTGTTTACACTGAAAATGTAGATGGTACAATTATTCCTTCTGATGTAAGCAAGCTGTTAACAAATCTGTTGATGGAATATATGAACATAGATATGACTTCCATGCAAAATTTAAGAAGCAATTCTTCTATTATGAATTTGGATAATTCTCCTATGTCATCTATGGGCGGTATATCTGTAAACGTATGGCAGGAAATGCTTTCCGGTGACAACGGAGACCCAGTTTATGATATTCTGAAAAAGCAATATGATGTAGTATACGGTACTTGGCCGTCAAAATATGACGAAGTTGTACTTGTGCTGGATGAAAATAATGAATTGGACGATACTACTCTATATGCTCTTGGACTGGAATCTGAAGAAGAAATGGGTAAGATCATTACCGCAGCTATGGACGGTACAAAACTGGAAGAAAAGTCATCGCAGAAATGGTCTTATGAAGAAATATGCAATATGGAGTTTAAAACGATCCTTAATTCCGACTGCTACAGCTACGATGAAAAAAAACAGGTCTGTATACTGATCTGCGTGAAACAGATGCAGGTCTGAAATATTTATATGATAATGCTCTTCCGTTAAAAAGTTTCAGGTATAATCCGTCCGAATGAAGACGCAGAAACAACCATGCTTTCAGGATCTATCGGCTATACCAGTGATCTGACAAAATATGTGATTGAAAACAGCCATAATTCAGATGTGATAAAAGCGCAGCTTGATGATCCTTCTAATGATATTTTCACAGGTTTACCATTCCATGAAACTACCGGAGATCTGACAGACGAAGAAAAAATACAGAATTTAACGCTTATCTTGATTCATTGGACGATAAATCAACAGCAGCCGTATATGTACAAATGATGAGTATTCCGACAGAAGAACAGCTTGACGCTTCGGTGAAGGAAGCAATGAATGGAATGACACGTTCTGATATGGAAACTGCTATGACTCAGGTGCTTACAGAGCAAATGGGTATGTCTGAATCAGATGTTTCTGATTATATTGCAGATATGAGCGATGAAGAAATAACCGATTCCTTTACACAGATGATGGCAGAACAGGTAAAAGTTCAGTATGCACAGCAGGTTCAGGAACAAATGTCGACAATGACACCTGAAGAACTTGCAGCAGGATTCCAGCATCTGAAAAACTCCCTTACTGCCAAGCAGGGAGCAGTATACTATGACTCAATACTGGAATTTTCCGATTCCACTTATGAAGATAATCTGAGTGAAATGGGATATGTGGATCTGGACGATCCAAGCGCTATTAATTTATACGCATCCTCTTTTGCAAATAAGGATGTTATAACGGATGAAATAGAAAACTACAATAATTCAGTTGAAGAAATTGAACAGATTCAGTATACCGATTACATTGGTTTAATGATGTCCTCTATTACTACTATTATTAATACTATTACATATGTATTAATTGCTTTTTGTAGCAATTTCATTGATTGTATCTTCAATTATGATTGGTGTTATTACGCTGATTTCCGTTCAGGAACGTACCAAAAGAAATCGGTATTCTCCGTGCAATCGGTGCCTCAAAGCGTGAAGTATGCAGCATGTTCAATGCCGAAACAATTATAATCGGATTGATTTCAGGCGTGTTTGGTGTTGCCTTGACATACATTCTCTGCATTCCGATTAATGCTGTTATTCACAGTCTTACCGGTATCAACAATCTGAGTGCATTTTTACCGATTCCGGCAGCAATCGTTCTGATTCTTGTCAGTGTAGCATTAACGCTTCTGTCCGGTTTGATCCCTTCCAGAAGCGCTGCAAAAAAGATCCGGTAGTCGCTTTGCGTACAGAATAAAAAATTGTTCTTAGATATAACTATAAATAAAACCGTAGAATAAAGCGTAATATCGCTGACGGAGAATATAATTTTTTTAAAAACCCACAGGCTAAAGCCTGTGGGTTTCTTCTTGTGTTTCAGTGGTCTTATTGGTATGTGAGATATTGTACAGAGCATGAGTTCAAAAAACTATATGCCACCAAAAAGCCGACTATTATCACAGTACCGGAGATGAACTTCATCGCTGTAAGAGGTCAGGGCAACCCAAATGATGAAAACGGTACATATAAGCAAGTATTTACACTTAACTTCAGGAATAAATATACATGAATAAGGATAATCCGTTAATAATTATTAATCTATATTATGATAAAATTATTTTTCAATCCATCCCTTATTCTCCACCCAATGTATAACACCTGTTTCTTTTTTCAACATAATAATTTTGCCAAAATGTAAAAGGCTTCTCTGTTAGATTTGCAAAAACCGGAACTAATAAATATGCACATAAAACTAGATATACCACTAAAAGACGTTTGCTGAATATAGTATTTGGTCTTCGCATTTTTTTATACAAATTATCAATAAATGTGCAGAATTTATCTGATATCAAAGTTAAACCCTGATCTACAGTCCCAAACATACCACCAAATTTACTGTGCAATATACTAATAGGAATTTCAAACAAAATATATAAGCAATAAAAAATTTTTTTTTTAATAATCCAAGGTAAAATTGAAAAAATTTTTTTAGAAGAGGTTTTGCAAGTATAAGCCATACAAGAAAGATTATTCCAAAAATTAAAGCCAATCGCGCTCCAACTGGTAAAGATATAAAGATTTTAAACAAATCATGCATAGTCAATCCCCCCTCATCAAATAACTCATCAACACTGCTTGTATCAAGCTGTTCTAACGATTTATTATTTGAAGAATGAGAAAATTGCAAAAAAGACTGTGCTTGATCAGAAATATCTGCATCGGTAATAAATCCTTCATCTCGAAGTTTTAACAGCATGTTAAACTTCTCATTATCATTTTGTTTCTCGTATTCTTCAATGCTGCGTATTGCTTCAACATCTGTAATAATACCTTGGGCAGCCTGTTCCCAAATTGCATCAGCATAAGTTTTGGTTTTATGGTGCATTGCTATTTCTCCAGCAGCCATAGTCATTTCGTGTTTTATCGTCATATCATCACGATTTTTTAATATTTTCATAGCTTCTTCATTTGGTTCAGTCATAACAGTTATTACCTGATAAGTAAGTCCGGAAGTATCATCTGAAACAACTGATGCCGTTAGCACCCGTGTTAATTCTTCATCAATACCATTATAATTTAAAATACTATACTTTCTTGTTATTGCTTTGACATCAAGTGAAAACTGATTATTTAAAAAAATCCTTAACACTGATATTTTTTGCATTAGCACAAAACTTGATTGGATCATTTACATATACGTTTGCTTTTATCATAACCTTAAAAAAAGTATAGGAAGTTTCTCGACAATTAGAATTAAATTCATGAGGATAAACAAGTGTGTTTCGGGATATTTCAACAAGTCTCTTGTATTGTCCGCGCCTTATCTCCCTTACCGTAGTACGATCATCTACTATTATGTCATCTGTTATTCCTTCAGTCAACAGAAACCATGAATCACGCTTATGATAATTAGGTATCTGTGGAAATAAACCGTTTTTATATTCCACGCCTATTTGACCATTTTCGCCATTAAGTATAAACATTGTTCCCTGCATTAATTATACCCTCCGATTAAATTATTCTAAAATCTTTTTTTATTAAGAGAAGTTTCACTTCCGCCGTTTGATTCTGATTTTTCAGAACTTTCAATTCGAATTTTTTCAGATGTTTGAAGTGATAATTTTTTCTCTATAAATTTTTTATTTCATCTGCCAATCTACAATTACATTTCTTAGAAATAATATTATATCTCGTTGAAATCTTGGATTATTTTCATATGTAAGCTGAAAAAAAGGCTTTAAGACCATTAAGAGTTTTTTAGTAATATCATATTTTGAAATTTCTTTTAAATATGATTCAAGTAACAAAAACAAGCATTTCCTAGCATCATATATTTGAAGTGTAGCATTAACAACAGGCAACAGGTTTTCCAATTGCTGCTTTTTATCGCAAACAACCAATGCAAGATTAGGTTGATTACCGGAAATCTTATAATATTCATATGTTAATAATTCAAGATACCATATACAAATCATTTGTTTATTTTTATAACCATGCATATTATTAATCCATTCATTAAGTACCTCAGATATAAGTGTTCTGGTACGCTCAAAACTAATAAGTAATATTCTTATATAAGTCATATTTTCCTTACGCCAATCGTCACGTTCAATCATAAAATAAAGACTTATAATTGATTTTTGCACTTTATTGTCAAATTCCCCATCACGTTCTTCATATTTAATATTTGAATAAACATATAATGCAGATTTCCATTTCCACGAACTGCTTGAATCAGCCCATTGTTTTATAAATGGCAATATTTTCTGGCGGTAATTTATATCATTATATAACTCAATTGCTATTAAACCGAGAAGTATATACTTTTCTGAATCAGATACAAATCTTTGAAAAAAATGATTAACTCCGGCATTAAAATCCATTTTTAATACATTTACAAATGCATTTGTAATTTGAGCTGTTTTAAAATTTGTTCTGTATTGAAAAGTATCACTCACATTTATCATCCAGCGAGCTATACTGCTTCTTAATGATGGAAATTGCTGCCACAGGTTTTTTAATGCTTGTGGTCGATTTTTTCCAAGTCCAATGCAATTTGTTCCATTATCTAAAACAAACATCTTTCCGTTAATAGTCTTTAATAGACTGTCTATTGATATAAATGGATTCTGACGTATAGCTATTTCATTTCCTTATTCATCAATTGCTTTGGAAATTCGTTTAATAACTTCAATTTTAAATCCTGCAAATCGTCTAATTCTACATATTCAAATACACATAAAATTACTGCTACAGCAAAATGTTCCCCACCCTTTACTTTTTCACCGAATTCTGCAAATTCCTCAGCAATACTTAAGTCATAAACTTTATCAACATTCCTTACGTTTGTTGTCACATCTTTGATATTATAATCATTTAAAGACATTCCGCCGTTAATAACTGCATTTTCAAATATCATCAAATTTTTAGCTTGGTTATTTCCAATATAATTACCGCTATTGTATATTTGTTTCTCTTTTTTTGCAATATCACCAGATGTTTTAAGTACATTTTTAAAGAAATTCTGAGTATTTTCTTTTTTTTCAGCATCGTCCGGCGATGAATCCTCTGTAATCTTAGCGTTAATATCATCCTTTTCAGCCAAAATGTATCCCTCCATGAATTTCCGCATTTTGAATAACCTGAAGATTTTTTGCCTGATTGTTATTTATGTATAATGAATCATTGTTTTTCTTATTATCTCTGCTTTCATTATCATGTATTTCATTAGCAACCTTGTCGTATATGTTATCTTTACCATCACTTTTAATATCCAGATATCTTCCCAATGAATAAATTATTTCTTTTGAAGGTATTCCATAAGCGATTTTTTTTAATCTAAAGTTATCACCAAAGTTCCATGCGATCATTCCAATAGCAAATCCATCTTCTGTTATTAAAGGTCCACCGCTGAATCCATGCGTAATAATTTCCGCCTCTTTAAGTTGAATGTATTTTCCATTCTCTATGTAACTTTGAAAAATAGGTTCAGCAGGAATGCCAATCTTTTCACCGTTTGGAAACCCCAAAGTACTTAATTGCTCATTTTTCTGTCCGCCCACTTTTAATCTATAATAAACCATAGGTTTCAAATCAGAATGAAGTATTGCAATATCTTTTTCCTTATCTACAGCGATCAATACAGCAAAATGTACAGTTTCTGATGCAACAAATTTAAAAAGAAATCGGACTATTTAAACCTATACTGTCTATTAATTTAAGAACATGATAACATGTCAAAATATAGCCGTTTGAAGAAGTAAAAAATCCTGTTCCAATACTGTATCCACTTCCATTTAATATATTAACAATTCCTTGTACATCCATTTTACACGTTCTCCCTTCAAGAATTAGTCCACTTTAATTTGACTGTAATACTTGCTTCTGAGCTAACAGATGAAATAATGATACCTGCATCTGCTGAAAATTTTACAGAAAATGACACCTCAAATTCATCTGGGGCAGCATCAAGACTTTTTATTGAATTTACAATACCACTTGAGAAAGCTTTTATTTGCGCAAAAGAATTATCTAAAAATTCTTTTGATTTTTCTACTATTTTTCCATAATTAGCAATTGGTACAAATGCTTCGTTTTTATTCTTTTTATATCTTCCTTGGCCGTCTCTAAATAAATTTTCGTATTATCATCCAACTTTACCTCAATAAAGTTACACATTTATAAACACTCTCCCTACCCTATTAGAATTATAATATTTAAACTATTATATTCGCTTTGTAATGCCATTATATACCATTTTTAGACAAAAATCAATAGATTTATTCATATTTATGTAAAAAATCTTATATTTTTTACAATATTAACAAAATATATTTGGTACAAATAGCAAAAACGACTGAGAGTGAGTTTTTCACCTTTTATTTCTCCTTTACTCAATAAAAATCCGTTTATATTGACAATAAAACTTATATCCAGAATTTTTATATGTAAATCACTGCCACCTTCAGATTTCCGTACATTTCATTCAGAATAAATTAATTCTCCAGACCATCTGTCAAATAAATCCTTCAGTACGTCCATTATCATATTGCTTGTGATCTGAGCGCAGTAGGCAAAGGATATTTGTTATATGGTATAAACCTAAAGGTTAAAGCGTAGAAACTATTTTGTACTTCACAAGCAGATAAATCCGGGATATAATAGTATCAAAACACGAACCAATGGTTCTGAAACGGAGGTCTTATAATGGAATATATTACATTAAACAATGGTATCAAAATGCCTATGCTGGGTTATGGTGTGTATCAGGTTACAAAAGACGAATGCAAGCGATGTGTACTGGACGCACTGGAAACTGGCTATCGTCTGATTGACACAGCTCAGAGCTATTTTAATGAGGAAGAAGTCGGACAGGCACTGGCAGAGTCCGGCATTCCCAGAAGAGATATTTTTCTCACCACTAAAGTCTGGGTAGAGCATTACGGCTATGAGGAAACAAAAAAAAATCTGTGTACATTTCCCTTGAAAAATTGAAAACAGAATACCTTGACCTAATGCTGCTGCACCAACCTTTTGCCGATTATTATGGTGCATACCGTGCACTGGAAGACCTGTATACCGAAGGCGTAATCCGTGCAATTGGTGTTTCCAACTTTTATCCGGACAGACTTGTGGACATTGCAAATTTTGCTCGTATTGTCCCTATGGTCAATCAGGTAGAAACACATCCGCTGAATCAGCAGACAGAAGCTATGAAGTGGATGAAAAAAAAAAATATGATGTGCAGATTGAGGCATGGGCACCTTTCGGTGAAGGCAGAGGTGGTTTGTTTGAAAATGATGTACTGGCTGCCATCGGAAAAAAATACAATAAAACTGCTGCTCAGGTTATGCTTCGCTGGAATTTGCAGCGTGGAGTGGTAGTACTTCAAAATCCACTCACAAGGAACGAATGGAGCAAAATTTCAATGTATTTGACTTTTCTTTGACAGAAGAAGATATGCAGAAAATTACTGCAATGGATACACAGACAAGTGCATTTTTCTCACACTATGATCCAAACATGGTAGAATGGTTTGCGAAAATGGTAGAGGAGCGAAAGCAGCAGCATGACAGTTCCAAAGAGAAGAAAAACTGGTAAAGTCTGTTTTCTGAATACGTAATCCTGCTATGGAAGGAGTACAACATCTTTTATCTGATGCACGGAGGTTAGAGTAATGAAACAAGTACATTCAGAACTCCGGACAATACTTCCAATTTCACGGAAATCATGAAATGATTGTTCAATCATTAAAAAGGAGGTTTTCTTATGAAAAAACGATTATATATGACTGTTGTAATATTTATTTGCTCAGTAATATCTGTCTATCCGGTTAGTGCAGATACAGCAATAACACAAAGCCTGTCAGAATCCAAAACCCTGGTTGCCTACTACTCTGCCAGCGGAACTACCGACCGGATTGCACAATTCATTGCAGAAGAAATGAATGCTGATACGTTTGTCATCACTCCGGTTGACGAATACACAGATGCTGACTTAGACTGGACAGATTCTTCCAGCCGTGTGGTAACAGAACACAATGATCCGAACCGACATACAGAACTTGTCACAGTAATGCCTGAAAGCTTTGACAATTATGACAATATTTTTATCGGTTATCCCATCTGGTGGCAGGAAGCTGCATGGGTAGTCAATGACTTTGTAACGAAATGATTTCACCGGAAAAAATGTCATTCCGTTCTGCACATCCATGAGTTCTCCATTAGGCGAAAGCGGCACAAAACTTGCTGCAATGGCAGGTACCGGTAACTGGCTGGAAGGAATGCAGTTTACAAGCTATTCTTCACAGGAACAGGTACAGGAATGGGTAAATAGTCTTGATCTATTCAAACCGGATATTCATAGGGGTGATGTCAATGGTGACGGCAATGTAAATGCTGGTGACGCTGCGTTTATTGCTAAAAAGCTTGCAGAAGCATCCATTTCATGAGAGGAAATAACCGTTGAAAAAAATATCCTTATGCTGATTTTAATAATAACGGAAAAATATCTGCACAGGACGCAGCAATGATTGCAAAATGGGTAGCAGAACAGGCACTGAAAAAATAAAAATTTAAGCGGACTGGAAAGTCCGCTTTTTATTGTATTTAGAATCCCCAACTTGCCGGGGATGCTTATTTAGACAAGTCATTTTATTTTCCGATCGGTTAGTTTTCTGAGTGATTTATTACCTGTGCAACGGCATCTAAAAATCGTTTTACGTTGGGCGATGGATTCGGAGAATGCAGCAATCCAAAAGGAATTGTATAATCCCAGTCTACAGGAAGAACTTTCAGCAAAGGGTGAACATTTGCCCAGTTGTCAATACATATCATCAGCTGATTGCCATTTTCACACTGATTAAAAGCGCTGACCGTAAACATATCAAAATCCACGATGTTTATCTGTGAATGATTCTGTAACAGTTCATCACGCATTACATCAAGATATGTATTCCAGCCACGCTGAATCATCATAAGGTTTTTGCCGTGTATATCAGATACGGTAAGATGTTTTTCTCAGACAAGTCATTATAAATAGAAACTGCACAGCGTATCGGCTCATGTGATATCAAAAACCAGCACATTTTCTGGATTTCAAAAAACCGTCATCAAACAGTCCGGCTACAATATCAATGTTTTTGCCAAGATTTTTTTTAGAATTTCTCTGGAATTTTCCGGTGTGTTTTCAAAAGGAACAAGCTGGAATTTGATGTCCGGACAAAGTGCATGAATCTGCGGCCACATATCCATAAGAAATTGCCCCGGAGTCATAGGCGAAGTTCCTATACGAATTATGCAGTCCTCGTTTTGCATAGCATTTTTGGCACGGCTGACGGAATCATGACACTATTGTATGATGTATTTTGCATCATGATATAAAGATTTTCCCGCATCAGTCAGCAAAATCCCACGATGGGTACGAGTGAAAAGCTGAAGATCCAGAGAAGACTCCAATAAATTGATCTGCTTGACAACAGCGGTCGGAGAGATGTAAAGTTCTTCTGCCGCTTTATTAAAACTGCCGCAGTCCGCTACTTTAAGAAATGTTTCCAACTGAGGATTATACATAGAAATACCGCCTTTCTGATAGATTTTATTGTAGCATAATTCTTGATTATTTTCAAGAGCAGTATTAACCTGAAGGACCTCGGTGTAATACCATGTTTGCAGATAATCACATCCAAGACGGGATAAGTCCTTTACACTTTTTTGTTTCAAAAATTCATCATTATCAATGATGTTCATATTGCAATATGTTGATATACCAGAGAGTAGTAGCATAAACACCATTTTCTTCAAACAGAACAAAGGCCTACGATGCTATCTACTTTACACCTATTTGTCAAGTACTAAAGATGAGGTATATAAAAATTTCACTCAGCCTTCAAATTGAATTTACAAAAATCTGAAAAAGCTCCGTTTACATTCAATCACATTTTCTTTTCTCAGCTTGCTGATTTCCGCAGACAGTCCGCTTCTGTCAACTTCGAGAAAATCCGCAAGCTCCTGCCTGTCATATGGAATGGTAAAGTTGCTGCCATGCTGCTTTGCCTGAATCATCAGATATGCCATTAGTTTTTCCCTCGTGGTACGTTTAGATATGATCTCAATTTTCTGATTTAAAAGCAGATTTTTTTGCAGCAATGGATTTCATCAGATTAAAAATTATTCTGCTGTGAAATTCGCAGGTATTACAGCATGGATGTAAAATTTTTCTGCTGTCAATAAGCATAACCTCGCATTCTATTTCAGCAATCACATTCACAGGAACGGACTCCGTTTCCGCACAGGCAAAGGATTCCCCGAAAAGCTCTGAAGGTTTAATGGTTGTGACAATACTCCTGTTGCCGTAAAAATCTACACGAACGATCTGTGCCGTCCCGGACAGCAGAATACCCATGTGAGATGCCGTTTCACCTTCCGTAAAGATATACTGATTTTTCGTATATGACATCACTTCTGCTCCCAGACAACTTAGCATTACCAGAAGATTTTCATCCTCTATGCTTTCAAACAACTTACAGTTTCTCAGTATTTCCAGATACTTCTTCATAATAAATCTCCATTTGTTGAAATTTCAACATACTTTTTTCTTTGATTATACTATAATGAAGTCACAAGGTCAAGAAAAAATCAACGGAGGTTTTGTTATGATACGAAAAATTATAAAAATAAATGAAGAAAAAATGTAATGGCTGCGGTGCTTGTGCCGCTGCCTGCCATGAGGGTGCTATCGGAATGGTAGACGGTAAGGCGAAGCTGCTCCGTGAGGACTACTGCGACGGTTTAGGTGACTGTCTGCCGACTTGTCCAGTCGATGCGATCACCTTTGAAGAACGTGAGGCGCCTGCTTATAATGAAGCGGCAGTGCTTGCGTCAAAAGCAAAAAATCACCAGAAGTACTTCCTTGTGGCTGTCCCGGAACACAGTCAAAATTTATTAAAAGGGAGGGAGCTGATCCTATTTTTGAAAATTCACAATCTGTCAGTCGTCTTTCCCAATGGCCGGTACAAATAAAACTTGTGCCTGTGAATGCGCCTTATTTTGACGGTGCAAACCTGCTGATTGCAGCAGACTGTACAGCATACGCCTATGGAAAATTCCATGAGGATTTCATTAAAAACCGCATTACGCTGATAGGAGGTCCCAAACTGGATGAGGGGATTATACCGAAAAGCTGACGCAGATAATTTCAAACAATAACATCAAAAGCCTGACAATTGTTCGCATGGAAGTACCGTGCTGCGGCGGTATCGAAAAAATGCAGCAAAGCTGGCATTGCAAACAAGCGGAAAGTTTATTCCGTGGCAGGTCATAACAATTTCAACGGACGGCAAAATCATGAATTAAAGGAGTATATTTATGGAAAATAAAATGTTTTGTTTTCAGTGTGAACAGACCGGATGCGGCGGTTGCACAGGAAGTGCTGGCGTCTGCGGAAAGAAAGCAGATACAGCGAAATTACAGGACGAACTGACAGGTGCTCTTATCGGTCTGGCACGTTCGACTGAGGGTAACGAACTTCTGATTAACAGCAATACCTATAACCTGATCATTGAAGGGCTGTTCACAACTCTTACCAACGTAAATTTTGATGATATATCAATTAGAAATCAAATAGAGCATGTGCATCAGGAAAAGGCAAAGCTTATTCCGAATTGGAGGCTGTGCTTCACCATGCGGTAAAAACGATGACTATGAAATGAGTGAGCTTTGGAATGCGGACGAAAATATCCGTTCCCTGAAATCGCTGATTCTCTTTGGTCTGAGAGGTATGGCGGCATATGCATATCATGCAATGGTACTGGGCTATACAGATGACGAGGTTAATCATTTCTTCATTGAGGGACTTTTTTAAAATCGGTCTTGACCTGACTATGGAAGAATTGATCCCTATTGTGATGAAAGTAGGGGGAGATAAACCTGAAATGCATGGATCTGCTTGATAGAGCAAACACTGAAACCTACGGAAATCCTGAGCCGGTAACAGTTCCGCTGAAAGTGGAAAAGGGTCCGTTTATCGTGGTTTCGGGACATGATCTGAGAGATTTGCAGCTTCTTTTGGAGCAGACCAAGGACATGGGAATAAACATTTACACCCACGGAGAAATGCTGCCTGCCCATGCTTATCCGAAACTGAAAAAATATCCGCATCTCAAGGGAAATTTCGGTACGGCATGGCAGAATCAGCAGAAAGAATTTGACAGCATTCCTGCACCTGTTTTGTTTACAACCAATTGTATAATGCCGCCGAAGCCAAGCTATGCTGACAGAGTTTTTACAACAGAAACAGTTGCGTTTCCCGGTACAGTTCATATCGGCGAGGACAAGGATTTCCGTCCGCTCATCCAAAAGGCGCTGGAGCTTGGCGGATATGCCGAAGATATGGAATTTACTGGTGTCAACGGCGGAAAACAAGTGACAACAGGCTTCGGACACCATGCAATCTTGTCAAATGCCGATAAAGTTGTTGCCGCCGTGAAATCGGGGAGCAATTCGTCATTTCTTTTTAGTAGGTGGCTGTGACGGTGCGAAATCCGGCAGAAATTATTACACCGAATTTGTAAAGCAAACGCCAAATGACACAATTGTACTGACCCTTGCCTGTGGAAAGTATCGTTTTAATGACCTTGATTTAGGGGAAATCGGAGGACTTCCAAGACTTATGGATATGGGGCAGTGCAATGATGCATACGGAGCGATCAAGGTGGCGACTGCTCTGGCTGAAGCTTTTAACTGTGGAGTAAATGAACTGCCCCTGTCCTATGTGCTGTCATGGTATGAGCAGAAAGCAGTTTGTATTTTACTGACACTGCTTCACCTTGGAATCAGAAATATTCGTCTGGGTCCGTCGCTGCCGGCGTTTCTATCCAAAGATGTGCTTGCATTTCTGGTGGAACATTATGGAATTGGTCCAATTACAACACCTGAAAATGATTTGAGTACTTTAATGAAATAATATCTGATAAGGCATCAGAAAAGCTTGTCTGGAAAAAATCCAGCCAAGCTTTTTTATTTGTATTCAAGCTCGAAGCTTGCTCGCTCACTTGTAAATCCGCATAAAATTTCATTTTTTTATATTCATAATGTCATACTGAATTGACGAAATGTCGTGCAAATGCAATGTTTTATTCTCATTACTGCATTTGAAATAGTGCTGCATTTTACCGCCTCCGTATGTATTTGTTCCAAATTTAGTATGACTTACTATACAATGGATATACTAACAGAAAACGATTGGAGGCAGCAAAATGAGCAATCACCTGAAAAATGCTACAAGTCCCTATTTATTGCAGCACGCAGAAAATCCTGTAGATTGGTATCCGTGGTGCAAGCAAGCTTTTGAAAAAGCAAAATCAGAAGACAAACCGATTTTTCTCAGCATCGGTTACAGTACCTGTCATTGGTGTCATGTTATGGCTCATGAGAGCTTTGAAGATAAAAAAACAGCAGAAATTCTGAATCAATATTTTGTTTCCATTAAGATTGACCGTGAGGAGCGTCCTGATATTGACAGTGTATATATGTCGGTATGTCAGGCATTCACAGGCAGTGGAGGATGGCCTATGAGTATTTTTCATGACATGGGATAAAAAGCCTTTTTTTGCCGGCACATATTTTCCACCGAAATCCCATTATGGAATGCCGGGATTTCCCGATTTGTTGGACGTAATTGTAAGTCAGTGGAATAATAACCGCAGGAAGCTTTTACAGTCTGCCGAACAAATCATTACGCATCTGAAAAGTGCAGAATCAGGTGATAAAAATATAGATGATGAAGAATTGATTAAGCGGGCAATGCAAATATTTTCAGAAAGTTTTGATGAAATCAATGGCGGATTTAGTTCAGCACCCAAATTTCCAACACCGCATAATCTGCTGTTTTTGATGCTGTATGCAAAGCATAAGCAGGATTCTGACGCTTTGAAAATGGCAGAGAAAAACGCTCCTGCAAATGCGGAAAGGCGGCATTTTCGATCATATCGGCTATGGATTTTCGAGGTACTCCACGGACAAATATTTTCTTGCACCGCATTTTGAAAAAATGCTCTATGACAATGCACTTCTGATAATTGCTTATTCAGCAGCTTATTATCTTACAAACAACGAGATCTATCTTGATACGGCAGAAAAAACGACGGAATACATTCTTCGTGAAATGACCTCTGCTGACGGAGGATTTTACAGTGCGCAGGACGCCGACAGTGAAGGTGTGGAGGGAAAATATTATACCTTTACACTTGATGAAATCATTAATGTGTTGGGAGAAGAAAAAGGCAAGCGATTCGCAGAATCTTTCGATATTACCTCAAACGGTAACTTTGAGGGAGTGAATATTCTCAATTTGCTGAAAAGCAATGATTTAGAATCTGATTTCAGTGAGGAAATACACAAACTTTATGATTATCGTAAAAAGCGCACAAATCTGCATCTTGACAATAAAATTCTGCTGTCGTGGAATTCTTTAATGATCGCAGCGTTGTCCATGTTTTACAGAGTTTCACGCAATGAAAAAATATCTGAACGCTGTTGTCAATGCACAAAAAGTTTATTGAGGAAAATATGTGTGATGGTGTGCAGCTTTTTCACAAGCTGGCGTGATGGAAAACACTCCGAAAAAAGCTTTCTGGATGACTATGCTTTCTATATTGCATCACTTATAGAACTTTACAATTCCACACTGGACAAGATCTATCTGGAAAAGGCAGAACGATTCTGCGATGAAGCGGTTAGACAATTTGAAGATTGTCAACGCGATGGTTTTTACCTCTGTGAAGCTAGTTATACAGAGATTTTCATGAATCCTAAGGAAACCTATGACGGAGCAATTCCAAGCGGGAATTCTGTAATGGCATACAACTTTGTTCGTATGTTTCAGTTGACGGAAAATGAAAAGTACAGGAAACTTACTGAAAAACAGTTTGAATTTTTATCTGTACAGGCGCAGGATTATCCGGCAGGGAATAGTGTGTTTCTGCTGTCAAAGCTGCTGTATGAAAATCCACCGGAGCATATTGTAATTGCTGTCAAACACAAATCCGATTTTCAGGAAATACAGAAAGAACTCCCGTTTCTTGCAAATGTATCAGTTGTGCTGGACAGCGTGGATTATCCTCTGAAAAACGATAAAGTGACCTATTATGTCTGTAAAAACCATACCTGTTCGCCACCGACAAATATACTATAATATAATAATAAAAATGCTCCTCCCGAAAAATCTGAAAGGAGCATTTTATATTACATTTGTTTTCTTTAGGCAAAGTGAATGTTTCTATATTAGTGAACGGTATTGAAAATTGTCTCAGGAAATATTTTTCATCTGTAAAATTTCCAGTCCGTTTGCAACTGATTTCAGCCAGTTTCGAAAGTGTAATCATAATCATCTGGAGAGTTGCATGCATATCTAAATCAGGAAAGTGATATTAGCCATTTTATCACTTACTACATCCGAGCCTTTGACGGCTACGACAGCCAAGGTGAACAGATTGTACGTTCTATGACCTGGAAACCTTCTGAAAATCTTACACCAAAGCAAATAGAAAAAGAGTTACAGCGCCAGGTAATTATGTTTGAAGAAACTGTCAAAAAAGGTACTTGTTTGACTGTAACACCCGCTTTTCAGAATATGCCGAAATCCGGCTTGAAAATAACAACCCCGATACTTGCTCCTAAAGGATCTGGCAGAAGCCAATCTTCTAAAATGCCCAATTTATAGCTGTATTCCATCTATGCCAACTGAAAAATACACTTAACAAATCCTAGAAAATAAGGTAAAATAGGGAAAAGCACTCAGCAAAACAAAAAAGAGATATTGACCTCCACCCTTTCTTTTTTGCTTGAGTGCTTTTTGATTGGCTAAAGACTCAACAAATGATACAATGCACCCTAAATTTTCAAGTGTGCAAAAGGGTGCATTTTGCATCCCGATATATTCAATAAAATTACTCCTGATTGCATTTTCCACAATCAGAGCACCCATTACAGATCGGACGGCTTCCGCAGGTCAAACAGCTTTCACGAAAATACGGCTTGTATAGAAAAAAACCCTTGGGAATTTCCATGCCATAACTGTCCTTCAGTTTGAACAACATTTCTTTTCCATGAAAGCTTAACCTCGACTTAAACGCCATTTCAGATTGCAGCCTTTTTATTGCAGCGTATATAATTTTCTATCCTTAATGAATTTTGTACCTGTCTCAATGAAAGTGAAAGAAACATTATACTGTTCACATTCTCTGCATAACTGTTTCACCCAGTCATAATTGCATGGTCTCGCACCGTCATAATTTTCACCGCCGCATACAACTTGTTTTATCTGACCACATTCCAGATACTTTGCAAGACTGACGCTTCCAATAAACGGAGCGCACATCACACCTTTTATTTTTAAAAAAGGAAGCTCCAGCAGAATCGGGATTCTCTCGTCCGCACGCTTCTGATTCTCCGCAGTTACATTAAAAAAGAATATTCTCCCAACCATCACCCCAATCTGATGGCAGACATTTTTCTACACGTTCAGGACGCTTTGTCAGAAGATAAAATATTACATCGCTGCGTATTTTCATGATTTCCCATGCCTCATCACGCCACCCATCAGCTTCTTCCAGAAAAAAATCAGAAGTCATACAAACCCGTATCATCTCTCCGCTTTGAATCTTATAATTGCCCTTTCGGTGCTTTTTCAGCGGATAATCGAAATTTTTGGTACGGTATATCTCCCGCACCGTTTCTGTCACGAACACGGTCCAGAAAAATACATATAGCAGTTGTCGCAGCCCTCGCTTATCTTTTTACAGCCATGCCAGGGATTCCAGATATCATGCATATTTATCACCCACTACATTATAGCGATTTTTGATATAATTGTCCGATGTGCAGGGAGCAAATCTATGATTTGCGTATCTGCAAGGACATTAAAATAAATTATAATAAATGCTGTGCATTTATTATATCATATCCCAAAGCACCTCCGCAATATCTCCACCTATGCAAATGGATTTCTTTTCGAGTTCTTCCGGACAAAATGCTTCATTAAAATTGATGCAAGCATAAACCGCATTTGGATTTTTTCGCAGTTATCTGCCAGAACGGATACTTGATGATAACCGGAGTATTGAATCCTACCCAAGTTCCAGAAACAACATATGCATCCCCTGATTCATTGTCATAGGCTTGCCGCATTCCGACACTTTGGTATAAGCTCAAATGGAACACGCATATTTTTCTGTTCATTGTACATTCTTCTGATAAATTCTTCGTTATCAAAAGTTTTCTGACAGCAAGGCTCTAAGCATTGAAAAAGTCCGTAATCGCCCTGCGTGTAGAAAAAAGCCTGTGTTTGTCAAATCCGGCTTTCTGAAACTGGTGATCCACGTTTGTAGTCAGCACGAAATAATCCTTGTCTTTCACGAGGGAAAGGAGTGTTTTATAAGTGCCGTTATCAACGTCCATATAGCGATTGATGTAAATATATCTCGACCAGTACGTCCAATGTTCTTCCGGCGATTCAAAGGGGAAAAATCCGCCGGAATACATATCGCTAAAACCGTATTTCTGGATAAAATCTGAAAAATATTTTTTTTCAAAACGTTCTCCGCTGTAAGTGAATCCTGCCGCTGTGGAAAGCCCTGCACCTGCGCCGATAACAATGGAGTCAGCGGTTTCGATTTCTTGTTTCAGGCATCTGATATTATCCGAGTAATCTTCTGTAAATTTCATAGTCTTTCTCTGTGAAAACATTGAATATCACCTCAGTGTTATGGCTTCTGCGGAATGCTCTGACTGTATCAACTGCGATCTCTGCTGCCTCATTCTGCGGAAATCCAAACACACCTGTTGAAATACAGCAGAATGCAATGCTTTTTGATTTCATTCTGTACAGCAAGTTCAAGGCAGGAGTGGTAGCAGCTTTGGAGGAATTGGCAATGCCTGTCAGTAAGTGTACCCTGTACAATCGGTCCCACGGTGTGTATAATATAATCGCATGGCAAATTGTATGAAGGCGTGATTTTAGCATTTCCTATAGGTTCTTCATGTCCCTGTGCCTTCATAAGCTGAGTGCATTTGTAACGCAGACGAACACCAGCAAACGTGTGAATACAGTTGTCGATACAGCTGTGGCATGGCTGCCAGCAGCCAGTCATTCCGGAATTGGCTGCGTTGACAATAGCACCGCATTTCAGTGTGGTAATATCGCCTTTCCAGAGGTAAATACCGTTCTCCACCGGCTGTAAATCTGCAATATCCGTAATACCCTTGCTTTCCGTCAATGATGTGAGAAATACATCTTCGGCTCTAAGAAACTCTTCATCTGTTTGAACTGCCGGACGGATATTTACAAGACTGCGATAAAGTCGGAACTGCTCTGCTTCATCATTGGGAATCTTCACATTTTCCATATCGGAGCGTTCCGAAAGAAGATAATTTATCAGATATAATAATTTCACATTTGCCATAATATCACCTTATTTTCACTGCTCCTACAGGGCAGATATTCAAACAATTTCCGCATTGCAGACAGTTTTCCTGCCGAATGACTGCTTTGCCACCAACAAAGTCGATACAGCTTTGAGGGCATACTTTCTGGCACGCCTTACAGCCATTGCATTCTGCATTGATATAATAGCCGCTTTCTTTTTCGTCTGCGCCGCCAAATGTAAAAAGTGACACGTTCGATAGGCTTTTTTCGATAAGTCGAACCATTCTCCGCTGCCCTCATAAATCTGAAATACAGTCAGTGCAGAAACACTTTCCGCAGTGGGATAAATTTCACGCATATACGAATTTTTCTCAAACAACAACGGCAGTCTATGTGTGCCGATTTCCTTTACCTTGCCGCGAATGGAAAGAGCAGTTCTTGACATAGTATCATCGCCTTTCATTCCGGTAAGTGCAATATATTCCCTTTGTTTCAAACGACGGTAAAAGCCTTTTCCCTTTGCGGTAAGAAAATAGAGACTGTTCTCATCATAATCCATAATATCCATAGCACAAGTAACAGGCAATCCGTTCTCATCCACAGTTGCGGCAATTACTGAATGAATCTCATTTGTCAGAATTCTGAAAAAATCTATATTTTGCATAAAAGCTCCTCCACTGCAAACAGGGACTGTCAGAACACTTTGACAATCCCTGCGTTTTTTATCCGAGTTTATTCTGCAACAACGCTGATTCTCTGCTGAATGTGATCTCCTTTGACAAGCTCATCAACCATTGCAATCGCATAATCTGCATAGCTGATTACACTTTCGCCCTTGGAAATCAGCACAAGCTCCTCACCGCCGAGAATATACTTGCCAGTTCTTGCACCATCTGCCTGAAAATCACCGGCAGGGCTGATAAATGTCCACTTGATGTCATTTCTTGTTCTCAGTTCTTCAAGTGCTTTTACCCTGTGCTGCGGCAAGCGGCTTGAACATATCGGGAAAGTCGGGACCGTCCATAACCTGAACCGTGTGTTCCGGATTTACATAAAGGCTTCCTGCACCTCCGACAACTAACAAGCGCACATCCGTTCCCGAAAGCAAATCGCACAGGTGCTTGAGTGACGTGGAATGCTGAGGCAATACATCGGGTGTCCATGCACCGAATGCGTCAACAACAGCGTCGAAGCCCTTCAGATCCTCAGCAGTCAGATCGAACAGATCTTTGGTGATAACTTTCTTTGCAGCAGACTTGTTTTCGCCTCTGACAATTGCGATAACATCCAGACCTCTGTTGACTGCCTCCTTTGTGATAAGCTGTCCTGCTTTTCCGTTTGCACAAATAACTGCGATTTTCATAATAAAATTCCTCCTGAAAAATGATTTGTTGGGTTTGTTTTTCGGGAGATTTAAGCGCTTAATCTCTTTCCTTGATTCTATGATAACACAGCTTTTAACACTTGTAAAGTACGCACTTTTTTTGTGGTATAGTTACTTCGTGGTAACCTTTGCGCAGTTTCGGGAAAAATCCGCAAAAAATTTTTTGATTTTTCAATCCGCATATGCTAAAATGTATCTGAAAGCATATTACAGTCAATTTGATACTAACAGGAGGAAATTTTATGACAAATAAACCTGAACTGCCGGCTTGCCCTGTGGAAACAACACTTATGCTCATTGGAGATAAGTGGAAAGTTCTTATCCTGCGTGACCTGCGAAGCGGTACAAAGCGTTTCGGCGAACTGAAAAAATCTGTCACCGGTATTTCCCAAAAGGTTCTGACAGCCAATCTCCGCAATATGGAGGAAAACGGACTGCTGACAAGAGAGGTTTTTCCGGAAGTGCCGCCGAGAGTGGAATATACACTGACGGAACTTGGTCATAGCATGGAGCCGATACTGGATGCCATGGATAAATGGGGAACAGCATATCAATGCAGCTGTGCAAAAGAATAACACAAAACGGCAGGACTTCGATTACGCAATATCCTGCCGTTTTTCATTTCGTTATATAACTGACCTCTTCTATGGACAGCTCGTGTGTTCATTTTTTATGATAATTCAGCCAGACCGATGAATCCGGTAGAAGTTTTGTTTGTGTTAAGATGTAGTCCTGCAAAATGCTGTCATAAAACAACGGCTTTCCATCTTTCAGCCACAGTCGGTACGAGAACAAGACTCAGCTCATCAATCATATTCTCTCGTGCAAATGCACCGTTTATGACGCTTCCGCCCTCCAGCAACAGCTTTTGGATACTGAATAAACGATACAGCTTATCCAGTGCAAGCGGTAAATTCAGATCCTCTTTTCCGGCAAAAATATAGGAAACACCAATGCTCTGCAAATACGCAAGATATGCGTCAGACGCATCCTCACACAAAACCTCAATAATATGTGCATTTCCGTATCCGGGATCCTCATCAACAATTTTTGACGTTGTCCACCCAAGTTTTCCGTAACGATCAAAAGCTACCGCAAAGAACGCAGCATTCTTATCAGCAATATGATCCTCTCGCTGTATTGATATATCCGCAAAGTTGGATAAATCCGGCTGATAGCCGTGTGTAAAACTCTCCTCCATTGTAACTCGACCACAGGCAAAGGCGTTTGCATGATAGTCACGGTTGATTTGATAATAAATTTCCGTGGGCGTTTCGCACTCCGGTCTGCTTAAAAAATCACCGGTCACTTTGCCGTCAATCGACATTACCATGTGGCAAATAATATATGGTCTATTCACGATATCACACCCCAAGACTCTCTACCCACTGCTGCAATTCAGAAACAGACGGTCTGCCATTCAGCAGTTTTCCTCTTTAATAACCGTACTGTCAGAAACACTGCAACTCAGATTGTCAACGGTTTTTCCGAATCCGCTTCCTCCGGAAGTTGCAAACAAAATAATGGTCTTGCCGGAAAAATCATAGCTTTCCAGAAATGTATTGATGATCGTCGGCGCAATGTACCACCATATCGGGAATCCGACAAAAATAGTATCATACGCTGAGATATCAGCATTTTTGTCCGCAATGGCAGGGCGTGAAGATTTATCCTGCATTTCGATCGTGCTTCGTGAACTTTTTATCCATCCAGTCCAAATCAGCCTTTGTATATGGCACTTCCGGTTTGATTTCATAGATATCTGCTCCTGATAGTCAATAATCTGGACACAAAAATTTCTCGTCGAACTCTGTCAACAGTTCTTTTCGCTGTGCAAAACATAAATAATCAGATCACGCTAAAACGCCCTCCTCCTTCTTTTGCTGCAAGGATAAAGATATTTTCAAATTGAATGGGTGACAAAAAATTAAAAAAGCCAAGTGAATACGATTACGATTATAAAAGCCATTAATATAATCAAAGAGTCTAATATTAGCTTAATGGAAAGAAGAATAGTGTTTCAGGTAGACTTCTTCCTTTTTCAAAACAGAATGAAAGGATTCCATGGGAGCGTTATCAAAGGACAGCCCTTTTTACTGTAAGAAAGTCTGAAGCCCATCCTCTCAGCAGCCGCAATATACTCAGAAGAAGTATATTGACTGCCACGGTCGCTGTGAAGAATAACATTATTGGGATAGTTCTGATTTTGCCACGAATTTGTCAGTGCAGAAATAACAAGAGAACGATCCATGTTTCTTCCATAACTGTAACCGACGATTTTTCTTGTACAGACATCCAAAACGCTAGCAAGATAAGTCCAGCCATTTTTTACAGTGTGGATATATGTAATGTCTGAAAGCAATATCTGATTTGGTTTTTGAGCGGAAAAATTTTGATTGACCAGATTTTTAAGTTCAGAATGTTCATTTTGCTTATGGCGGTAATTCTTGAATTTTCTGATAGTTACAGATCTGATACCAAGCTGTTTCATAAGTCTTGAAACACGGTTCACACTTAATTTTTGATAACCGTCATCTCGCAATAAACGGGTGATTTTTATGCAGCCGTATACTTTTCGATTATCACAGTAAATTTTAAATATTTTTGACTTCAGAATATTGTTTTCTATTTCACGGCTGGACGCTTTATGATTTAAAATGCTGTAATATGTGCTTCTGGCTACCTTCAAAACTTTGCACAGAAGTTTGATGGAATGCTCCTTTGAAAGCCGGGTAATCAGTTCTACTCTTTCCCGGATTCCCTTGAGAAGATAGCCATTGCTTTTTTTAATATTATATTTTCCTCCTCAAGCAAGGCTAATTTCTTTTGCATTTTTTTTAATTTCAGCCATGGTCATGGTTCAAGAGGTGGTCTTAGGTAAAATTGGTTGCGGCGGCAGGATTTGAACCTACGACCTTCGGGTTATGAGCCCGACGAGCTACCTAGCTGCTCCACACCGCGATATATAAGTTTCAAGTACTTAATTATTATACCATATTAAAAAATAAAACTTTGTCAAAATTCTTTTTTTTTTTTGAACCTACAAAAACGAGCTCCGTACTTTTTTAGTACGGATTTTTATAAAAAAAAATCAAATTTTTAGCCTTTATTTTTTTTGTAATATAGAGCGGCTTTTCTTCACCATTTATTGATTTAGCAGTAATTTTAATGCCTGTTACATCAGGATTTGAAGGCACTTCAAACATAGGTTGCATCAAGACGTCTTCAATAATAGATCTAAGCCCTCTCGCACCAGTTTTTCTGAGCAATGGCTTTTTTAGCTATCTCCATTAATGCATCGTCTTCAACAATTAAATCTATATTATCATAATCAAACAATTTTTTTTTTTTATACTGCTTAAGCAATGCATTTTTTGGGTTCCGTTAAAATTTTAATCAGAGCTTGTTCATCAAGTTCGTCAAGTACAGTAATTATAGGCAGTCTTCCTACAAGTTCCGGCACAATACCAAATTTAACCAAGTCCTGAGAAATAACTTTATGAAAAATATTTTTTTTTTTTCTCTTTAGAATTTATTTCAGCGCCAAAGCCCATTGCAGACGAATTTATCCTTTTCAGAATTGATTTTTCCAGACCGTCAAAAGCGCCTCCGCATATAAATAAAATATTTTTAGTATTTATCTGAATAAATTCCTGATTCGGATGCTTGCGACCACCCTGAGGAGGAACATTTGAAACAGTACCTTCAATAATTTTTTTTTAAAAGCGCCTGCTGAACACCCTCGCCGCTTACATCCCTGGTAAGAGATGTATTTTCTGATTTTCTGGCAATCTTATCAATTTGATCAATATAAATGATACCTCTTTCAGCCGCTTCAATGTTAAAATCAGCAGCCTGAATAAGTCTTAACAAAACATTCTCAACATCGTCGCCGACATACCCTGCTTCTGTAATAGTAGTAGCATCGGCAATAGCAAACGGTACGTCAAGAATCTTTGCAAGAGTAGACGCCAAAAATGTTTTTCCAACGCCGGTAGGACCAAGAAGCAGTACATTACTTTTTCTGAATATCCACATCATCGTCATCATTATTCTGACTGATAATTCGTTTATAGTGATTATATACAGAAACTGCCAGCGTAATTTTAGCTTTATCCTGACCCACAACATATTCGTCCAGAACAGACTTAATTTCAGCCGGAGTCAGGAGATTTATTGTCGTTTCATCTCCTGATTTATTCTTATTTTCATTCTTTCTGCTAGTTTTAGTTTTAGCAAGCGGACCCATTAACAGTTCATAGCAATAAATTACACATTCATCGCAGATATTTGATGCTCCGGCAGTAAAAATACTCTGAACCTTATCTTCGCTTTTTCCGCAGAAATTACAGAATTTTATTGGTTTTTCCGGCATAACTTCCTCCCCGATTATTATGCTTGATTACCATATCAATCAGACCGTATTCCTGTGCTTCAGCAGCAGTCATAAAATTATCACGATCAGTATCACGGCAAATTTCTTCATAGGACTTTCCAGTATTTTCACTAAGAATTCTGTTTAGATTTTCCTTAGTTTTCAATAAATTATCGGTTCTTATTTTGATATCGGTTGCCTGACCCTGCAGACCTCCTGATATAAGAGGCTGATGAATCATAATTTCACTGTTCGGCAGTGCAAGTCTTTTCCCTTAGTGCCGGCAGACAGCAGAAATGCGCCCATAGACGCAGCCAAACCAATGCAGATAGTTGATACGTCGCATTTTATATACTGCATCGTATCGTAAATTGCCATACCTGCAGTAACCGAACCGCCGGGACTGTTAATGTACAAAGAAATATCCTTTTCCGGATCCTGTCCCTCCAGATGGAGCAATTGTGCAACTACAATGCTTGCCGTAGTATCGTTCACTTCTTCAGAAAGCATTATAATTCTGTCATTAAGCAGTCTGGAATAAATGTCATAGGAACGTTCTCCGCGGCTTGTCTGTTCGATTACATAAGGTACTAAACTCATATTTTCTCTCCTTTTCTTAAGGCTTATGCCTTCTATATCTCTATTATCTGTATTACAAAGTCGGCTGCCCGATAAGGGCAGCACGATTATAAACGAACTTATTCAGCAGCTTCGTCTTCTGACTTTTCTTTTTCAGTACTGATCGTATTATCAACTACAGCATTTTCCTTTTTACAAATTCAATAGCCTTTGTAACTCTCAAATCTGTTATAAAATCATCCATAGGAATTCTGAGCTTAACGTCCTCAAGAGACAAGTTATTAGCGTCTGCCACTTCCTGAAGCTGACTGTCAATTTCTTCTTCTGCCGGCTGAATGTTTTCCATATCGGCAATTTTTTCAAGCGCAAGTCTCAACTTAACTTCATTTTCGGCTCTTTCCTGGAATGTTTCTCTGAATGAATCCATATCCATACCTGTATACTGAAGATAAATATCAACACTCATTCCCTGCTGCTTGAGTCCATGTTCAAAATTTCTGATTAAGGAATCTACTCTATGATCAAACATGCATTTAGGAATAACTCCATCAGCAGTATCTATAAGAGTCTGCATAATGTAATTTTCAAATTCAGATTCTGCTCTTGTTTCAGCCTGTTTTTCAAGCTTTTCTCTTAAGTCGTCTTTCCACTCATCAACTGTATCAAATTCAGTAGTATCCTTAATAAGCTCGTCGTCAAATTCAGGATATTCAGATGCATTGATTGCATGGATCTTAACCTTGAATACAGCCGGCTTTCCTGCATATTCTTCCATCTGATAATTTTCAGGGAATGTTACGTTTATCTCAAATTCATCACCGATTGAATGACCTACGATCTGTTCTTCAAATCCCGGAATAAACTGACCGCTTCCCAATTTAAGAGGAAATTCGTCAGCCTTACCGCCTTCAAACGGAGTACCGTCCATAAAACCTTCAAAATCTATAATAACCTCGTCCTGAAGCATCGCCGGTCTGTCATCGACAGAAACAATTCTTGCATTTCTCTGCTTGATCTGTTCGATTTGAGCGTCAATATCCGCATCAGTTATATCCTTGACATTTTTTGGTGCCTTTATACCCTTATAATCAGCAACGGTAATTTCAGGCTTTGTAATGCAAATTGCTTTAAATTCCACACCGTTTTCCTTGTCGGCAGAAACAACTTCAATTCTCGGGTATCAACAAGAACAAGTTCTGATTCTTTAATTGCGTCAGGCATTTCTGAGTTGATAAGACCGTTGATAGCTTCCTCATAGAATACGCCTTCACCGTAATACTTTTCAACAAGCTTCTTGCTTGCCTTACCCTTTCTGAAGCCGGGAACAGTTATACTCTTCTTTTTTTGTCTCTGATAAGCTTTTTTCAACAGCTGCTGAAAAGGCTTCAGCGTCTACTGCGAATACCAATTCATGTGTATTTACGTCAACCTTAGTTGATGATTTTAAACTCATTTTTAAATCCTCCAATTTATTTATAGGTGCATACCTTTTTCATTATATCATATTCAACTTTTTTTTACATAAAAATTCGACTTCTACATTTTTTTTACAAATTATAATATTTTCACAGGCTTAAATTGTAAAAAATCACTAGAAATTAAATTAAATTTTATACCGTCCCGTTCGCCGTTAATTGCATACTTTATTGACGGTCCGTGAAGATGTCCATACCAGCAATATTTTACTCCGTATTTATATAGCACATCAAGTATATCGGGATTACAGTTATTTCCGTAAACCGGTGGATAATGAAGAAACACAAGCGGTTCAAGCTCTTCTTTCAAAGCTGACTGAATAGAAGCCGTAAGTCTGCCTGCCTCTCTAGCCAATACTTTTTGCATCCTGTGGTTCTCCCGGCATATTAACCCATCCTCTAGTACCGCAAATTCCATAATTTTCATAAACAAAGTGATTATTATGAAGAATACTCAGAGGAAAATCCCCATGAGGAAAAAGTATCTTCCATTTTTTTTGCGTGAACACCACCAGTAATCATGATTTCCTTTTTTAAAAGGATTTTCTTTCCTGGCATTTTTTCGATCCAGCAAAAATCCTCATAGGCGTCACGGATATTCATAGCCCATGAACTGTCACCCGCAAGTACAACCGTATCTTCAGATGAAATATTCTCATTCCAGTTTTTTTTCAAGAAGCTCCATATAATTTTCCCAGCCGCCGAAAATATCCATTTTCTTATTGGATACGCTCAGAGCAAGGTGAAGATCGCCGATTACAAATAACGCCATTATGCCAGACCAAAATCCTTCATAACGTAGCTGTTCATATCAGACTTTTCAATAGAACCTGTAAATCTTCTTTCCTTATTTTTTAAATCAGCAAGAGCAGACGGAACAGGAATATCAGAAAGCTCTGCAAGCCTTTGCAACCATATCATACTCGTCAAGATCTGACTTTTTGCCTTCAATTGCTTCAAGAACGCTTGCACTGAACTTATATGGACTAGCTGTTGAGGCAATTAGAGTTTTTGTTTCATCTCCCGTAGCCTTTTTTATAGTCCTCATAAACCTTTACAGCAACTGCCGTATGAGTATCGCATGTATATGAATATTTTTTTATAGATCTCGCTGATCGTAGCCTTTGTCTGGTCGTCATCACAGTAACCGCCGAAGAATTCTTCTTTAAGTACTTTCTTGACTTCATCATTTACTTCATATTTTCCTGTCTCTGCCAGACTGCCGAACCATTCTCTGATCTGAGCGTCATTCTGATCTGTAAGCATATAAAGAAGTCTTTCAAGATTGCTTGAAATAAGAATATCCATTGACGGCGAGCATGTTGCATAGAAATCTCTGTTTCTGTCATAAACGCCTGTTTCAATAAAGTCTGTAAGAACCTTGTTAACGTTTGAAGCACAAATAAGCTTGTTTATTGGAAGTCCCATCTTCTTAGCATAGTAAGCCGCCAGAATATTTCCGAAGTTACCTGTAGGAACAACAACGTTAATCTTGTCACCCAGTGCAATTTCTCCGCTTTCGGCAAGTGACGCATAAGAGGAAATATAGTAAACGATCTGCGGAACAAGACGTCCCCAGTTAATGGAATTTGCACTTGAGAACATAAGTCCTGCGGCACTCATCTTTTCCTTGATTTCCTTGTCAGTAAAAATTGCCTTTACGCCGTTCTGACAATCGTCAAAATTACCCTTTACTGCGCATACGCCTACGTTTGAACCGGACTGTGTTGTCATTTGTCTTTTTCTGCATAGGACTTACGCCGTCCTCAGGGTAGAAAACGAGAATCTGAGTTCCTTCAACGTCCTTAAAGCCTTCAAGAGCCGCCTTACCGGTATCACCTGAAGTTGCAACAAGAATAATAATTTTCTTGTCCAAATTGATTTTCTTTGCTGAAGTTGTAAGGAAATAAGGCAGGATCTGAAGCGCCATATCCTTAAACGCACATGTAGGACCATGCCACAGTTCAAGCATATATGTTCCGTCAAAAAGTTCTGCTATTTCAGCAATATTTTCAGTTTCAAAATTCTTTTGTACTGTAAGCGTTATCCGTACAGTACTGAATTTCTGCATCTGTAAAATCTGTAAGGTACTTCTTAAAAATATAAGCTGCTCTGCATGAATAATTAAGACCTGACAGATACTTGATCTCGTCCATAGTCAGTTCAGGAATAGATTCCGGAACAAAAAGTCCGCCATCCTCTGAAATTCCTGTGTGATAGCAACTGCACTTTCAACTTTAATATCACTGTTTCGTGTACTCTTATAATACATAAATACCACCCTTTTTTTAGTATCAAACGCCGGAACCGTCATAGGCGTTTTTCATATATTCAAGACTGACCCCTTCGTCCTCAGCTGTAACAAAAACCACATCAAACCTAGGCTGAAGTTCGCAGTCTGTTTCCCTTAAATATTTTTCTGCGGATTTTATTATCCGTCTTTGTTTTTTATGCCAACGCTTCTGCTAATTTCAACTGCTTCCAATTTCCTGAATTTTATTTCAATAAAGCATATGTATTCCCCATCAATGGCAATTATATCAGTTTCTCCGCCTTTAACGGTATAATTTCGAGCAAGAATTTTCATGCCCTCATTTTCAATATATCTGCATATCTGAAGCTCGACATCACGTCCATAGTTATTTTTTTTTTGCATAAATCTTATTTAAAAACGAAGGTCTGTGTATAGGGCAAGGACCAAGTTCAAGTATTTTTTTCTCTGTGAAGTTTTGTACCGTATCCCTTATGCTTTTTCAAATCCGTATTCCGGATACTTTTTCGCCATTTCAAGCATATACCTGTCCCTTGTAACCTTAGCAAGTATTGAAGCCGCCGCTATGGACGCCGAATTACCGTCACCTTTTACCACAGCTCTTGCCTCACATGGTACATCGGGAGTTTTATTACCGTCTGCCAATACAAGCGCCGGTTTTGTTTCCAGACCTAAAACCGCCCTTTTCATTGCGAGCATTGCGGCATTCAGAATATTTATTTCCTCTATTTCTGCAATAGTCGCTCTTGCAATACAGTAATCTTCTGCCTTTTCAATAATCTCATCATAAAGCTTTTCACGCTTTTTTTTCAGATAGCTTTTACTATCATTGAGTCCTTCGATATAATTGTCAGGATTTAAAATTACCGCCGCCGCATAAACATCACCGGCAAGAGGACCTCTGCCTGCTTCATCAACTCCGCAGAAAATTCCAACGCTGTTTCTGACTGCCTCATCATATTCCCATAAAGCGTCCATTACTGCACCTCCGCCGGAAGTTCGAGAGTAAGTCTGCCAAGCTTGCCGCTTCTGAATTCGTCCAAAACAGTAATTGCTGCTCTTTCAGTATTAACTTCTCCGCCGGAAACCAGCATACCCCTTTTTCTTCCCACGTTTTCCAGCAATTCAAAGCCTGTTCCCTGAGTATCAATTTTATATCGTTCTTCAAGAGCCTGCGGATATAGTGACGAAAGATTTTCAAGAAGAAGAGAAGCAAAGGGCTTCGATGTCAAGAATATCGTCCTTTACAGCACCTGTAAAAGCAAGTTTTCTTGCTACTTCCTGATCTTCAAATTTAGGCCATAAAACACCGGGCATATCAAGCATTTCAACATTATCCCCAAGCTTTACCCATTGTTTCGTACGGGTAACTCCGGGACGGTCCTCAACCTTAGCCTTTTTTTGACTTCGCCATTCTGTTTATAAAAAGAGGATTTTCCCACATTAGGTATGCCTACGATCATAAGTCTCAGAGGAGCGCCTTCAATACCCTTTGCACGGCGTTTATCCATCAGTTCTTTTAAAAAGCTGATTCCTGACTGCCGGAAGAAAACCCTTTATTCCGTCTCCGTTTTTACAATTACACTTTATAACCGTAAAACCTTTTGATTTATAATGATTTATCCATTTTGCCGTAGCGTTGTCGTCCGCCATATCGGCTTTATTTAAAATAAACATTCTCGGTTTATCCTTAACAAGTCTGTCCATTTCCGGATTTCTGCTTGATTCAGGTACTCTGGCGTCAAGAATTTCCACAACGCCGTCAACAAGAGAAAGATTTGACTGGATCATTCGTCTTGTTTTTGTCATATGTCCGGGAAACCACTGAATATTCCCCATTTCTGCCATAAATCAGTTCCCCTTTCCCTTTATTTTACAGTACCAAAGTCTGAAAACGGATACATTCGCAAAATAACTTTTTCCGATAATATCTTCCTCAGATACAAGTCCCACATCTGAATGGCGGCTGTCTTTGGAAATATTTCTGTTATCTCCCATAACAAACACATATCCATCCGGAACAGTAAGCGGATATTCAAAGGCAAATTCATCTCTTGTTGTAGGTTCGCTTATATAATTTTCTTCCAGGACTTTTCCGTTAACATAAACGATACCCTTTTCAAAATCAATATCTATGGTATCTCCGCCTTTGGCAATTATCCTTTTTACTATTTTACAGCCCAGTCCGTCCTTTTCAATAACACGGTCATCTTCGCCGATAAGATTGGCCTTTTTATCATCTATAACAACAATGTCTCCCGTTTCAGCACTATAACCTGCACTCATTACTAGAAGAGTATCACCGTTCTTCAGAGTAGGTTCCATTGAGCCTCCGGAAACTGACGCTATTCCCATAATATAAGTGAACAAAAAGAATAATTGTAAACGAAACTGTAATGACCCATTCTGCAACATCGAGTATATCATACAGAACAGATGATCCGGATTTTTTACGTTTTTTCACTGCCGGAGTTATTTCTTCAGTTTCAGAAAAATCCGGTTGGGAAATATTTATCGCAGCTTCTTCAGCTCGCAGCTTTTCAGCTTTTTGCTTTTCAAGCTTTTGCCGACGGATTTTTTTCAATTTTTTCCGCAGTTATACGGCTTGATTCAATGATTTTATCATCATCTGGAATAACTGCAGTTATTGCCGGTGCTGATACTTTCTGCTCCGGCATACATTCAAGGTTATCCGAAGAGGACTTTACATCGTTTTTTTCAGCATCTTCCTGTCTGTTTACAGTCCGTACAGAAGCCCGAGCTTTAGGCTTATAAGCACCGCTCCTAGCCTCCGCAAGTATACTGTCAATAAGCGCCTCACGTTTCTCCTTCGTCATTTTATTATTTTCCAAATCTTGTACTCCTTAATTGCCGTCAATCAAGTACAGAAAAGTTTTCAAAAAGGATAGAACCGCAGTAAAGCCTTTCCAAGAACATCTTCTTCCTTGACAAATCCAACATGAGCATCACGACTGTCAGTAGAATTGTTTCTATTGTCGCCCATAACAAAAATATAACCTTCCGGAACTGTTAAAGGATATGTAAACGCTCCCGGATCAAGTCTTGTAGGTTCGCTTATATAATTTTCCCTGAGCACTTCTCCGTCAACGCTAACCTCTCCGCTTTCAAAATTAATATCAATGGTCTGTCCGCCCACGGCTATAACTCTTTTAATAAGACGCTTGTCTAAACTCCCGCCTTCAACAATATTTGTCGTTCCCGCTTCATAAACATAGGAGTGCTCATTTTCTATAATAACAATATCTCCGGCTTTAGGAGTATACAGAAAAAAGTACTCATAATAAGCTTATCCTTATCATTAAGAGTAGGTACCATTGATCTTCCGTCAACTGTTACAGGTCTTGCAACAAAGGTAAATAATAAAAGTACTACAAAAACAGAAGTAATAACCGACTCACAGATCTCCATAAAATCACTGAATGTACTTCCTTTTTTTTTCCTCTGCGTTTCCCTCTGTATTTTCAATAATCTGCTGCTCTTCCATTATCTTGTCCTCGATTTCATAAATTAATGGTAATAAAATTTATTAAATGCACTCGCACTCAATATTGCCTAATAGCAAAAAAGGGACTTTAACGTCCCTCAAGAAGGCACAATGCCTTCCGGCAGGATTATCTGCCGGAGACCGCCTTATCTTACTTAATAAGTTCTTTTTGACCTTAGCCGCCTTGCCAACTCTGTCACGAAGATAATAAAGCTTAGCTCTGCGAACCTTACCGTGTCTTACAACTTCAACCTTGTCAACGACAGGTGAATGCAGCGGAAATACTCTTTCGATTCCGCAGCCGTGAGCAACACGTCTTACAGTAAATGTTTCGCTTATACCGCCGTGCTTCTTTGCGATAACAGTACCCTCAAAAACCTGAATACGGCTCTTATCGCCTTCCTTGATCTTTACATGTACCCTAACAGTATCGCCGATTTCAAACTTAGGCGCTTCAGTTTTCATGCTTGAATTACTGATCATTTCAAGTGCGTTCATTGTTTTTCCTCCTGATTTCCGGCATTCTTACCGCACCCTCTGAGACTGTACCAATCTCTGCGGCAGCGGACTGCCCTGTTTAATGTCATTTAATGGCATAAACTCTCGCACAGCATATTGCCTGCGGATTTAAATGCTTTAATATCATACCATAAAATAAAAAAAATTGCAATACCTTTTACAAAAAAAAATCTTCATTTTTTTCAGAAATTACCGCTATTCTCTCAACTGATTCAATTTCCACGTCCGTACAGCAAAACGGTACAAACAAATCGGTAACCAGAGACGGATTAATATTTTTTTCCGTTCCTGCCGGAAGTCTCAGGACAAGTACGAATCTACCGTCCTGAAATTCTTCGGATATAATTTTTATATCCGGTTTTAAATCTATTAGCTTTTCACCTTTTCGCTTGGTTTTCTTGACAGTATTTATCTGCTCCTGTTCCATAAAGCGTCTGAATTCAGACTGCAACTCACTTCCGATACCCTTTGAATGTAATTTTGAAATCGGCATATTTTATAGCGGTATGCTTTGTTTCAGGAGTATAAATTTTTACAATTTTTATGCCTTCGGGCATAACCTTGTTAAGCTTTTCCTTTACTTCTTCAAAAGGTACTTCCTCCGTAAGATTAAAATCCATTATTTCAACAGAGCTTTCATACCCTAAGGAAAGAGGAAGTGCAAACATTATATAAATATGAGGATTAAAACCCTCGGTATACCACACCGGAAGTCCGGAACGTTTAAAAGTTCTCTGCATACAGCGATTTAAGTCAAGATGGGAAATATATTTGGCTCTTCCTCTTTTTTTTTTTCAAATACTGCTCTTACTTTATTCAAAACAAGCCCTCCCGATTTCACGGCTTACTCCGCATGCTGAACATTTATTTCTGCAATGCTCAGTAGTCTGAGCAGCTCTCGCCTTTTTTTTTCCCTGACCAGAAATTCCTTCGAAATATAGTAATCAAGATGATCCCAAGGCATTACCTCGTCATATTCCCTTTTGCGGCTTGCATAAAATTCCATTGTCAATCCGCATTCGTCAAAAAGCTTCGCTCCAGTTATTAAAATTAAAATGCTCTCCCCAGCTGTCAAACTTGCTGCCTTTCTGCCATGCTTTATAAATAACCTGTCCAAGACGTCTGTCGCCTCTTGCCAATACAGCCTCTAGAATACTTGTAGACGGATCATGCCAGCTTGCCTTAATTTTTTTCGATGAAATACTGTCCATAAGAACCTGCTGTTTATGCATTATTTCTTCTCTTGTTGCCTGAGGTTCAAACTCAAACGGAGTAAAGGGCTTAGGCACAAACGTTGCAGTACTGATAGATACCTGAACGCCCTTTCCTTTTTGGTCTGTTGGGAATTGAATAAAAAAAGATCTACTACACGCTGTGCAAGTTCAATAATACCTTTTATATCCTCGTCAGTTTCCGTAGGAAGTCCCATCATAAAGTAAAGCTTTACGTTTGTATATCCGCCCTCAAAGGCAGTACGGCAGGTTCTCATAACCTCCTCTTCAGTGACATTTTTATTTATAACATCTCTCAGACGCTGAGTTCCTGCTTCGGGAGCAAAAGTAAGTCCGCTTTTGCGTACCTTTTTGATTTCGTCCATAAGCTCTTTTGAAAAATTATCCACTCTCAAAGACGGTAAAGATAAATTCACATGTTCCTTTTCCGTATACGGTATCAGTCCGCCTATGATATCGGCGATCTCTGAGTGATCGGAAGTACTCAGCGACGCCAGTGACAACTCCTCGTATCCGGTATTTTCACATAACGCTTTTGCCTGTCCGCACACTGTTTCCGCTGATTTTTCTCTGAACGGACGATATAAAAATCCTGCCTGACAGAATCTGCACCCTCTTATACAACCCCTAAGAACCTCCACAGACGCACGGTTATGAACTATATCAGTAAACGGCACTACAAATTCGTCCGGATAGAAAACCTTATCAAAATCGTCAATAATACGCTTTTTAACTACTGGTACAACGCCGTCAAGAGGAACCGTTCGGCTGACTGTACCGTCCTCATTATAGATAACATCGTAAAGCGACGGAACGTAAATTCCCTGAATATCTGCGGCTTTTCTTAAAAATTCCTTTTTGGTAGCTCCCTGACTCTTCATCTCCTTATACAAGTCCATAAGCTCAAGGTTTACCTCTTCCCCCCGCCCAGAATAAACAGATCAAAAAAATCTGCCAACGGCTCGGGATTGCATACGCAAGGTCCTCCGGCAACAACAATATTAAAAAGCTCGTCGCCTCTGTCCTTTGCAAAAACAGGAAGTCCCGCCAAATCCAGCATATTCAAAACATTTGTGTATGAAAGCTCGTACTGCATAGTAAATCCGATAAAATCAAAGTCCTTTACGGGATCAAGACTTTCTAGCGCATAAAGAGGAATGTTTTCTCTGCGCATAATTTCTTCAAAATCAATTCCTGAGCAAATACTCTTTCGCACCAGTAAGCCTCTCTCTGATTGGTAAGGGAATAAAGTATTTTCATTCCAAGATGCGACATGCCTATGTCATAGGAATCAGGAAAGCAAAAGGCAAAGCGTACGCTGACTTTTTCTTTATCCTTTATAACGCTTCCCGATTCACCGCCTATATATCTTGCCGGTTTCTCCACACTCATCAAAATTTTGTGACTTAATGCCAATTCTCTTTTTATATCTGGATTATCGTGCAAATCGCATGATAATCCAGGCGTTTTTTTATGTCTTGTAAATCCACGTTATTCTCCTCTCATACATAAGCTGGAATTGTTATTTCCGATTCGGTTTTCTTTTAATAGCCAACAATTTAATATAATCATCAAGTACAGCAGTATCAGTCGGTTCAAACATTACCCATTTTCCATCATGATAAATTTTTGCTTCATCATATTGCCTGCAAACGGCATTAGAAAGAGTAGTTCTTATATCTTCAAATTTTGTTCTTTCATCTTTCCCAAAGATAATCATGAAACCAACGCAATTACTTTTTCGCATATAGGCAACAAAGTGTTTTACCGCCCCTACGATATTTATATTCGTAAGTCCAATTCTTACCACCAGTATTCCATAATCGTTCCATTTGGTATTTTTCATCAATAGCCGAACATAACTCTTGCCAGACTTCAAACAGAGATTTTCCGAGCAATTCAGTCATTGTTGATGGAGACGGTATATTTTCAAGCATAATATTTCCTCCGCAAATTTCGATTTTATCGTATTGTCTTTTTCATCCAATTATCCAAAAAGGCAATCTGCTCATCTGTATGAAACCAGTGTTCCCCATTTTTCATTACAGTCAAATGTGCATTGTGACTACTAACAAATTCATTTACTATTTGGTGAGATACGAGGTTATCATTTTTCTGCATATAGGATTTCTGTAGGAACGTTCCATGTTATAGGGTTTTCCCCTAACAAAGCATAAATATTTCCATGATAATGTTTCCCCAAAGTCCGTAGGGATTTCTCTTTTCTCACTCAGCTCCTTCTCCGATACATTTGCCCAACTCATCATGTCCAGTATAAGACGTTCCATATCAAGTACAGGTGATATAAATAACGCCTTTTCAATGTCACAATTCTGCAATGTGTGCATTGCAAGATAAGCCCCTATGCTGTTTTTGCAATTAAATAAACATAATCGTATCTTTCATTTGCTTGATTTTGTACAATCCACGGGATATAATCATTGTAGTCTATCCCAATAATATCAAAACCCAAACAATTTTTTCTTGTATTGTTCAGCTTCTAAATAGCTTCCGCCTTTTCCGTGAATATATAAAATTACTTTTTTTTCAAAATATCACCTCTACAAATTACGATTTATTTTTTTATAAATCAGTTGTTATTCCACACATACAAATACATCCATCACACTGGAATCTTTATCAACATTTTAGTTATTCGACAATACGAATGCTATAAACATTAGTAATTTGTGCAGGATATGATTCTGCGATCGAACCGTCATATTCAATTTCCAAAACATCTCCGACTTCCGGCTCCGGTGAGGGATTAATATTTGTAATAGGAACTGTTATCAGGTCTGCGCTGTTCAATTCTGTACTTCCGTCAACAGGCTCGACAAGGTAATAGCCATCACGTCCTTCTAATATAGTCGCTTGAAAGGTGGCTTTTCCGTTTTCGTCCACTTCTGATCCTCCACCACTGTACGTTCTGCAAGCGGTAACTGCCAATATAAGGCTCAGCGTTAAAATTAGTAACAGTTGTTTTCTCATAGCATATGGTCTCCTAAAAAAGTAGATATTCATATAAACGCAAAATCATCAAAATAGTTCCGTGAAAATTCCGATTTTATGCTCTCTGCAATTTCCCAACAAACTGGAACTTATAGGTACTATTGACTTACTACTGGCTTTCCATCTTTGTCAAGCAATGGGGTAAATCCTGCCGCATTTCCGTTTCTGTGAAAAACATAGTTTACACCAGTTTGTGTATCAACCCAAATTTCAACCACATCAACAATTCCCTGCTGATAAATCTTTTTAAAACGCTCCATAAATAGTCCTCCTTAGATTTCGATTTGTTTATTCGTCCATCATATATTAGTTGTTTAAAAAAGTTTTGTCAAATCCTCCACGGATGCATCCATTTTCACTGAAATTTTTTCCATAGTCATGCCGGAAGAAAGCTTTATCACCATTTTCATATCCTCGCCGACCTCTATGATATGCCCGTCCAAATCGTAAAATCGGATCACTCGCTGGCCCCAGCTATGTTCGATCACTTCTCCCAGATATTCAATGTCCGGGTATTCTTTCAGTTTGTTCAGGAAACCGTCAAAGTTCTGTTCCTCAAAAACGATTTCCGCATTGTTGGATTTTTTTAATATCTTTTCTTTCGGCAGATTTACAAGCCAGTCAAAATCCTGCTGCAATGCCAGGCCGCAGGTAAAAGCAATGTTTCTGCCGTAATCCTGAAATACTTCCAATCCGAATAAATCCTCATAAAATTTTCTTGCGGTGTTAATATCTGCCACCGATATAAGCATACATACGTGTTTCATGCAAATACTCCTTTCAGACTGTGATTTCCCGTTTTCACAAAAAGTTGATTTATTAATGGGAAGGAGAAAAAAGAACCAAGAAGCGTACATCGGGAAAATATAGCCGCTGAGTACCCTCCAATAATTAAACTTTAAGTTTAATTATACGCAAAAACAACTATTTGTCAATGAGGCATAAGAAAGCCTATTTCTTTCAATTTTCAACAAAAAAGACACCAAGACGCAGCGAACACTGCGTGTTGGTGTCCTTTTCATTAAACCATGCGCTTACGAATCCTTTGATAGAATAAAGCTGCTGCCATCATCAGCATTCCCGCAACGAACAGCCACAGCTTTGCAGTGTAGCTGCCCGTTATCATAGAGAACAGATAAAAACTTCCCAGCTTTGGCCCCATACCGATGTTGAGTGCGTAATAAAGCAGCGGCGGCATGTATCCGATGACTGTATTTCCAGTCAGCGCGGAGGTCAGCATGCCCATGGAGCCTAAGAATAGGGCATCCGCTATTGTTCCAAACGCCAAAATCGGTGCTACATCACAGCTTTGCATTTTCATATATACGGTAAATACGCAGATTAACAAGGCGGCAATTCCCACGGAATACACCGTTCGTATCAAATGAACCTTTGCTGTGCTGCAATATTTGGAAGACACCAGATCGTCGATTTCTTCGTTCTGCTCCGGCTGAAATACCGGCGTCAGAAGCACAATGCCAATTAAAGAAACAAACATCTCCAGCGGCATGGCTGCGGAATTCCGATTCAGATTGGCTGTGCCAATGAGGAATGGAGTGACAAGGCATAAAAAGAACAGCCACTGCAATGGATAAAAGTGCATTATGCCTGAGATTGATTTTTGCGATTTCTAATACCAGAAACTGCTTTTTGGAAGAATGCATTTCCACCGAATTTCCCCTTTCTTTTTGCTTCATAGATTAAAATTGTGAGTAAGATCAGTACCAGAGAGATTCCCGCTATTAGCAGCCTGTTCTGCACAAGATTCTGGAAATGATCCAGATAGTCCTGGGTTCGGAATAAGGAATCTGCCCCCGCATTGTGGCGAGGTGCCAGACGAAACAGGGAATATCCCGAATGAACGGTTTTGATTCCGAGATTGACGTCAAACATCCACCAAAGCCCCTGTACTGCAACGGCAATGGGCGTACCGGTCAGCTCCGTCAAAAACATGCCAATGGCTGTGGAAATCATCACACTGGGCATCAGCCAACCGAAATCATACTTGAGGGGAGCCAGATAATCCAGCTGCATTCCGCTATAGCTGCTCCAAACCATCATGTTTGATACATAGGATAAAATGATTACCGGAACCATGACTGCGATAACAAGCGCCAAGTACCGGATGAAGATCAGTTTAGCTGCGGACATTTTCTTTGTATAGATAAGCGCCTCCATGTTAGCACGCCGGTCCTTCATGCTCAGGATGACCGCCAGAAATACCGGCAGGATTGACAGCACCATAACGCCTGCATAGTCTGAGAACAGACGGGCATAGCCGCCGGTCACTCTATCGGAATTGACCGCAAGGTCGTATTGCTCTTTGCCTCCTCATAGGTCAAAGGAACCGTTCCGTACCCAATCAGCGAATCGACAGCGTAGTTGGAACCACCGCCCAGAAGATCGTCCGCCTGCCCCATCAGCTCTTTAAATCGGGCATAGTCCATATCATCCCTTACTGCAAATGTCATCTTTTTTCAGGACTGCTCTGCTGTTTATCATCCGAACTTATGGTAAAGCCTCCATTGCCGTCCTGCTGCATACCATCCCCGCCGATTTGAAAGGTATAATTGTCGGAACCGCCGGGCGTAATCCCTGCTACTTCCTGCAAAATTCTTTCCTTATCATTCCCTGTAATCTCAGAAAGGATTTCGGCCATTCTTTCCTGCTTGTCTTCGCTGAGCTTTACATGCTTGATAAATCCAATGGGATACGTCGTATAATTATTATTACTAAACTCGGTCAACAGGTCTCTCAACGCAGCCGGCATAATCTGTTCTGCTATTTCCTCATGTTTAAATCCGTAACTGCCGCCCGGCTGAGGTTCCTCAAGGAGATCTTCATGAAACCGGAATACCCCCTGAGAGAACAGACCAATCACAACAGCTGCAACGAAAATCAAGTATGGAACGGATTTTACAATTTTTTTGATTTCCTGCAACAACAGCATTACCACTCACCCCCAATTTCACCCAAAATCTCGCGAACGCCGCTGGAGTGGAGATACAGCATATATGCATCCTCAATATTCGGTTCACATGCCTTTGCACCTTGCATCAAAGTATCCGCAATAAATCGAATGTGAACCTTGTTGCCCTGAGTGTGCATGCTGGTGATGGTAAGCTGCCTTTTAAGCTCTGGAAGCTCTCGCTTAGAAGCTGTCATGGTAAATACTCTGCCTTCTGCTGCCTGCAAAAGTTCATCTACTGTACCGTTATAGATGACCCTGCCCTCGTTGATGATGGCGATATCCTCACAAGTGGCTTCAATGTCCCCCTACAATGTGGGTGGACAGAATCACAATCTTATCTTCGGCGATTTCAGACAGCAGATTTCTGAATCTGACACGTTCCTCCGGATCCAGCCCGGCGGTAGGTTCGTCAACAATCAGCACCTTAGGGTTATTGAGCAGCGCCCTGGGCAATTCAAGCCGGCGTTTCATGCCGCCGGAAAGCGCTTTTACCTTTTTGTTCCGGTGCTCTGTCAGATTCACTTTTTGAGTAGTGCGTTGATTCGTTCTTTTTCGTTCTGCTCCACTGAGCCCTGACAGGATTGCCAGATATTCCATGGCTTCCCCCTACATTCATGGATGGATACATGGAAAACTCCTGAGGCAGATACCCGATAATCTTGCGAATCTCTTTGGCGTTTTCTATTGGAACGCCGCACACGGTAATTTCTCCGTCCTTCTTTTTTTGAAGTAATGTGGCCAATGTCTTCATCAGAGTGGTCTTGCCAGCACCGTTGCGACCCAGCAGACCAAACATACCCTGATGAATGGAAAGATTCACATCAAAAAGCGCCTGCTTCTTTCCGTAAAATTTATTCAACCCTTTGATTTCTATAGAATTGTTCATTTGAAAAAGCTCCTTTCTCCAGATGGTTTCTCATCTGATAGGTATAGTATAAAAGGGAGATTTTCAACTTTTTTATCTACTTGTTAAAAATATTTTGTGAAATAAATCGTCATTTTATATGCTTTAGCAGGCAGCCACCTATAATGGATGACCGCCTGCTAAAGTAATGATATTTAATTGTAACATATCATGTCACTGTCTGAACGCCACGGTAATCACCGCCCCGTCCTGGTTGCTCAGTCGGATATATCCTCCATGCTTCTCACAAAGGATCTTGCAGATATTCAACCCCATACCGAAATGCTCGTTATCAGTTTCCCGCACTGTTTTGTAAAACGGCTTTGTGGCATTCTCCAAATCCTTTTCCGCAAACCCGGCTCCATCATCAGAAACAGTCAAATACAGATAACCATCTTGCAACTTTGTCAATACCTTAATCTTTTCCTTTGCAAACCGCACTGCGTTGGCAAGCAAATTCTCAAACACACGCATAACAATGGTAGTGTCTATATTCAAATCAACATGCTCGTCACCAATAACCTCGCAGAAAAATGTTTTCCCGTTACACACGGCTTCTCCGGTTTCCCTGAACTGCCTGCAAAGCGCATACATCGTTACAGGCTGCCGAACAATCATAATATCCTCCAGCCGCTGCAGCTCCCCCATGGTTTGCACATACTCTTCCAGCCTTACAATATGCCGGTGCATCATCTTTGAGGTATCGCTCACTTTTTCAGCTGTCATTTTCGGCGCATATTTCCGCAGAAGCTCGCTTTGTCCCTTCAGAACTGTAAGAGGCGTTCTCAGGTCATGGGCAAACGCTGCATTCAACCGTTTACGTTCCTCCATCTGCCGCCACATTTCTTCATTGCTTTCCTGCAGCGCCCTGACGCATTTTCTCGAAAGAAACACACAGCTTTCCCAGCTCGTCCTCTTTATCATAGATGATTTTGAAGTCCAAATTATTTTCGGCAATCTTACCAGCGGCATGATCCAGTATAGTAATAGGCTCCTGTAGTTGCCGTTTATAAAACAGAACACTGGTGACTGCAATACAGAAAATAAAACATATTGGATACACACCGACACTCAAAAATCCAAGAATATTATATACAGTTCGATCTGTCGGCGTAAAATGATCCTTTAAATTCAGTGGCGTCTGATAAGATATATTTCCTTCTGTCTTATCAAATCCAATCACCATTTCGGGATTGGATACTCCAAATTGAATTTGATATTTTTTATAGTATCTGGACTGCCCCCACTGACAAAAGTTTGATAGAGCTAAGGATAGCAGCAAAGCAGAAAAAATACAGGCGAGCATAGATATAGTGAATGCTGTCTTAATAGATTTTCTTTTAAAGAAATCTTTCATTTTACCCATTTGTATCCCACTCCCCAAACCGTTTCCACATATGGTTTTGTAACTCTCGCCGCCAGCTTCGTGCGAATTCTGCGGATATGTTCGGCTACCACAGAAGATTCTCCTTCACTGTCATAGCCCCAAACAAGTTCATAAATCCGTTCTTTACTGAAAATCTGCCCAGGATGACTGGAAAGAAGCTCTATAATATCAAACTCCTTTTTTTTTGCAAGAGAAATTTCTTCGCTATCAAAGTATAATCGTCTTTCGGTATAGTCAATCGACAACTTATCATCAAACCGGACTTTCGGAGTCTCTCCTCTGCGACGCTCCCGTCTGATGTGTGCGGCAACTCTTGCGCCAAGCTCATCCAGGGAAAATGGCTTTACAACATAATCATCCCCACCCATACCGAAACCTTTGATTTTATCACTGTCCTCCACTCTGGCTGTCAGGAAAAGAATGGGACAACGAACAAAATCCCGTATCCGGGCACACACCTCCAGACCATCCACATCAGGCATATTGATATCCAGAAGAATGATATCCGGCTGTCTTTCAGCTTTTTCAATGGCTTCTGTGCCGCTTGTGGCCGTCATTACATTATAGTCATTATACAGAAAATAATCTGCAAGAGTGGAAACAATGTCTGCCTCATCATCTACAATTAAAATGGTATCTCTCATTTTCCCACCTCCCATTTATAGTCTTTAGATTACGATACAATTTTCAACATTTTATCTACTATTCAATTCAAGATGCACTTTCCCCATATATTTTCCAAGGCATTCGTCTGATTATACCAGGCTTTATGTGTAAAACACATATTTTTTAAGTATATGGCAAAGAAGGCTGCTCCATACAGAGCGGCCTTCCGCAGTATTATTGATTTGAATTTACCTCAGCACGATCTGCAAATGACTTTGGTCTAATATTCTTATTTTACAATAAAACAGAATAAGAATCAATAACAGAATTCATAAACCGTCAAAAGAATAACTGTTATATAACCTGTAATATTGCCTGTGTTAAAAATATAAAAAAATGCAATTATAATAGCAGCCGAAATTATCGCCACAGCCTTCATAATCAAACTGCTGTTCAACTCATAGTGCTCAAGAATTTTTCTGAGTACTGCTCCTCCGTCCAGATTTGAAAACGGAAGAAGATTAAATAAACCTAATATCAAATTTACTGAAAATGCCCAATCTGCACCGGTAAGATAAAAAAACA
>VOFF01000038.1_pt1 | contig 86000 bp, 65 predicted proteins | sample 5384061 | NCBI WGS metagenome assembly VOFF01 (sample SAMN12384725, study PRJNA508395) | human gut metagenome | isolation source: healthy gut E | host: Homo sapiens | reverse complement strand
TGGCAGCGAAACGGATATGATGATAGGCTATCACTCCGTACCGGTCATTGTGGATGCCTGTCTGAAAGGTATAGGGGATTTTGATGCTAAGAAGGCTTTGGAGGCTTGCGTGGCGACAGCCAATATGGATGATTATCGGGGCATCGGCCTTTATAAGAAGCATGGATATGTGCCTTACAACGTGACGGATAGCTATAATGCAGAGAACTGGTCGCTCTCCAAAACCCTGGAGTATGCTTACGATGATTACTGTATAGCCCGCTTGGCCGAGAAGCTGGGTGAGCGGCAGGTAGCGGATGAATTCTACAAACGTTCGCAGAATTATAAGAATGTATATAATCCGCAGACATCTTTCATGCAGCCGCGTGATGACAAGGGAGCTTTTATAGACGGTTTCTCGCCGGATGATTATACGCCGCATATTTGCGAAAGCAACGGTTGGCAGTATTTCTGGTCGGTGCAGCAGGATATTGACGGGCTGATAGCCCTGACCGGCGGGAAGGAGCGCTTTGCGCAGAAGCTTGACAGTATGTTCACGTACCGCCCTGCCGATGATGAGGAGCTTCCTATTTTCAGTACCGGTATGATAGGGCAGTATGCGCATGGCAATGAACCGAGCCATCATGTTATTTATCTGTTCAACAAAGTGGGGCAACCCTGGAAAACCCAGAAGTATGCGTCGGAGGTGATGCGTGAGCTGTATAAGAATACGCCCACCGGCTTGTGCGGTAATGAGGATTGCGGGCAGATGTCTGCCTGGTATGTATTCAGCGCCATGGGATTCTATCCTGTAAATCCGGTTGGCGGTGAGTATGAAATAGGTACGCCGCTGTATCCGGAGGTAAGGATGCGGTTGTCCAATGGCAAAACCTTTACGGTTCTTGCTCATGGGGTGAGCGGGAAGAATAGGTATATCCGGTCGGTGAAGCTCGACGGAAAGCCTTATGACAAAAGTTATATTACGCATGAGCAGATAATGAACGGAAGTATTCTGGAGTTCGAAATGGGAAGTGAACCCGGAAAAGCATGGTATTGAGCTTACCTTGAAATAATATATGGAAGATGAGTTTGACATAGTGTACAGGCAACTTTTCCGGAAATACTATGCGAATCTGCTGTTTTATGCAACGCGCATGGTAGGGGAGGAAGATGCCGAGGATGTGGTGCAGGAAGTGTTTGTGGAGCTCTGGCACAGAAAAGACAGTGTGACAGTGGGCGAGCAGATACAAGCTTTTCTGTACCGGGCGGTTTATACCCGTGCACTGAATGTGTTGAAACATCGCGACATCAAGAACAGCTATGAAGCAGTCATGCAGGAAGTGTACAATAAGCGCGCCCTGTTTTACCAGCCGGATGATAACGACGTGCTGAAACGGATAGAAGACCGGGAATTGAGGAAGCATATCATCAGCGCCATCGACGAATTGCCGGAAAAATGCAAGCTGGTATTTAAGCTCAGCTACTTGCACAATATGAAGAATAAGGATATTGCCGAAGCCATGGATGTATCGCTCCGTACGGTAGAGGCTCATATGTATAAGGCATTGAAATTTTTGCGTAGCCGGCTGGAAGGTTATATCCGGAACAAATAGCTGTAAGGTTTTGATTGTAAGATAAATATTTTTTTGTTGAAAAAAAGTGTTTGCTCGCGTAAGTGTTTTCCATAGGTGTGGTTGTTCTATTTAAGAAAACGGTGCATTGCCGTTTTCCTATATGGAAACTAACCTAAGTATGATTGCGGATATCTCTCTTAGGTTAGTTTTTGTTTTTAATCTAAATGAATGATAGTATATGAGATATATGAAAATAGAAACGCTTATATCGGCAGGTGTTTTAATGCTGTCTCAATGATATTGAATTCCGGTTGTTCCGAAGCGGGTAATGGCAGAAAACAGACTACGGAAAATCCCGGAGCGATTTTCGGGGAAGTGAAGTCTGCCGCCGGTGCAAAAATGTTGACTCCCATTGCGCTCAGAGGAGATAAAAAGCTACGGGACATTTGTTTTTTGAATTGAGTGAACCGGCAGAACAGGAGGTTGCCGTTACTTTCAAACTGGATTCCAGGATATTGGATGCTTATAACCAGTTGAATGGTACGGGGTATACGATGTATCCAGCAGACAAACTGTTGCTGGAAAACAATGGCAACGTGGTTGTTGAAGCCGGTAAAAGTAAGTCTGCCACACTTGCACTGGATATACTGCCGGGTGGAATGGAAGGGGCTACCTATGCTGTGGCTGTATCGGCAGTAGCTACTGCGGGAACGGAAAAACATACGGACAACAAGGCCTTTATTTATTTGGTAAAACCGCTTGCAGCCATGCCGGAAGTCAATGCGGGACGCAAGGTAAAGAATTTATGTTATGTGGAAGTCAATCGTGAAAGTATGTTGAATGCGGGTGAGTACACGATGAAGAGCGATAAGTCTCCTTTCTTTGACATAGCCAGTGTATTTGCAGCCAATATCCGTTTGAGCGCGGATGATGTTCCTTATGTTTCGTGTAACGAGCAAACCAGATTTGTACTTGATAATATCGAGCAGACTGTACGCCCGTTACAGGCAAAAGGCATAAGAGTTCATCTCTCTATCTTGGGAGACCACACTGCTGCCGGTATGCGTAGTCTTTCGAAAGATGCCGCCCGCGCCTTTGCAAAGGATTTGAAAGCGTATATCGATATTTATGGATTTGACGGCATAGACTTTGATGATGAGTATTCTACCTATGCTACCGACCAGGCTGTGGAGCCTTATATCCCTTCGGATGCTGTGGCTCCAAGCATTGAGGAATGTACCCCGCAGCGTTATGCCGATTTGGTGTATGAAAGGTGGAGCGGAAAGCAGTATGAACGTACCGGATGGTAACCGAAAGGTTGCCACTCCGATGTACAAATAGACATTTTTTCTTTAATTATCGGTTGGATTAGTAAGTGTTTTTGGAGATAAGGTTGTTCTAATATTGTAACATGAACAGGAAAATGGGCAAATTGGATGAAAAAATAATAGTAAAGTTTTTAGCGGGTGAATGTTCGGAAGAGGAACTTCGCTCGTTGAATGTCTGGTTGGAGGAGTCGGAAGAGAATGCTCATGAATTATTTACATTAGAGGAACTGTACCATTTGGGAAAATCCGATGCGGCTTCTGAGGAAGCACTCCTTGCGAAGGCTGAAAAACAATTGTCGCAAAGGCTCGGAGAGGAGCGGGAGCGTAAGTTGAAGCGTACACTGTTTCACCGGTGGATGCAATATGCAGCTATCGCAGTCGGTGCTTTTTTTATAGGAGGTATGGGCTACTGGTTCTATCAGGCGGGTAGCCGTAGTTCCGAATCTTTGGTCACTGTTACGGCCAATGAAACCATAAAGGAGCTGATGCTTCCGGATGGAACCAAAGTATGGTTGAATAAAAACACGATTTTGCAATATCCCCGTAATTTTGAAGGTGGCAAGAGACATGTGTATCTGAACGGAGAAGGTTTCTTTGATGTGAAGAGAAATACAGCCAAGCCTTTTATCGTACAAAGCCATGCCATGCAAGTGAGGGTATTGGGAACAACCTTTAATTTGAAGTCCGGGGAAAACGGACAAAGGGCGGTAGCCACCTTATTGAAAGGTGAGGTAGAAGTAAAGGGCAATCATGGTGAAGGCATGATAGTGCTTTCGCCGGGGCAACAGGCCGAATTGGACGGAATGACCCGACGACTGACGGTGAAACCTGCAGAACCGGGTATAGAGGGCTGGCATGATACGGCATTCGATTTAAATCAGACGGACATACGCACGCTTTGCAAGATTTTGGAGAGAGCCTATAACGTGAAAATCATTATAGCACCGGATGTGGACATTGAAAGAACATATTCCGGACCGTTGAAGAAGAAAGAAAACGTAGCTGCCACATTGGATTTGATAAAGAATTCCATCGGTATCAAATACAAGGTAATAGGCGAAAACGTTTTTATATCTTCTTCCAAATCCAAATAGAACAGGCTTGTTTTGTTTATTGATAATCTGAAATTCAAATATTATGAAAAAACTTTTATTGGCATTTGCCTTTTTATGCTGTTTTACGAGCATAAAGGCTAAGGATTGGGTACAGTATGTAAATCCTTTGGTGGGTACTCAATCCACATTCGAGCTTTCTACCGGAAACACCTATCCCGCCATTGCGCGTCCGTGGGGAATGAATTTTTGGACACCGCAAACCGGAAAAATGGGGGATGGCTGGCAATATGTCTATACGGCCAATAAAATCCGAGGCTTCAAGCAGACGCACCAGCCCAGTCCATGGATAAACGATTACGGGCAATTCTCCATTATGCCTGTTACCGGGCAACCTGTTTTCGATGAGGACAAACGTGCAAGCTGGTTCTCGCATAAAGGTGAGGTTGTGTTGCCGCATTATTATAAGGTATATCTGGCGGAGCACGATGTGGTGACGGAGTTTACTCCTACCGAACGTGCCGTGCTGTTCCGTTTCACATTTCCGGAAAATGAACATTCCTATGTGGTGGTAGATGCTTTCGACCGCGGTTCCTATATCAGGATTGTACCGGAAAAGAACCGGATCATCGGATATTCCACCCGTAACAGCGGCGGTGTACCGCAGAATTTCAGAAACTACTTTATTGTAGAGTTCGACAAACCTTTTACATATACCGCTTCTGTTAAAGACAGTGTAATTCAGGAATCGCAGAAAGAGCAGCAAGCTGCCCATGCAGGTGCGATTATCGGATTTAAGACGAAGAAAGGCGAGATTGTGCATGCACGTGTTGCTTCTTCTTTTGTCAGCTACGAACAGGCTGAGCGGAACTTGCTCGAATTGGGTACGGACAGTTTTGACACGCTGGTGCAGAAAGGACGTGATGCTTGGAACAATGTGTTGGGCAAGATTGAAGTGGAGGGCGGAAACCTCGACCAATACCGCACTTTCTATTCCTGCCTGTACCGCTCGCTGCTTTTCCCCCGTGCTTTTTACGAGTTGGACAAGCAGGGTGCTCCCATTCACTACAGCCCCTATAATGGGGAAGTGCTTCCCGGCTATATGTACACCGATACGGGTTTCTGGGATACATTCCGTTGTCTGTTTCCTTTCCTTAATCTGATGTATCCGTCGGTAAACAGGGAAATTCAGGAAGGACTGGTCAATACTTACAAGGAAAGTGGTTTCTTTCCCGAATGGGCGAGTCCGGGACACCGTGGCTGCATGATCGGCAATAATTCGGCTTCCGTTTTGGTCGATGCCTATTTGAAGGGTGTTAAGGTAGAAGATGTAAAGACTATGTATGAAGGGCTGCTTTACGGAACGGAGCATGTACATCCGGAAATATCATCTACCGGACGTTTGGGCTATGAATATTACAACAAGTTGGGATATGTTCCTTATGATGTGAAGATTAACGAGAATGCCGCCCGTACGCTGGAATATGCTTATGACGACTGGTGCATCTATAAGCTTGCCAAAGCTTTGAACCGTCCGAAAAAGGAGCAGGAGTTGTTTGCAAAGCGTGCCATGAACTACCGTAATATTTTTGATAAGGAAAGTCTGTTGATGCGCGGGCGTAATAAAGACGGTAAGTTCCAGACACCGTTCTCACCGTTGAAGTTGGGGGGATGCCTTTACCGAAGGAAACAGTTGGCACTACTCCTGGTCGGTATTCCACGACCCGCAAGGATTGGTCGATTTGATGGGGCGAAAAGGTATTTGCCAATATGCTCGATTCCGTATTTATTGTTCCGCCTGTATTCGATGATAGCTACTACGGACAAGTCATCCATGAAATACGTGAAATGACTGTAATGAATATGGGCAATTACGCACATGGTAACCAGCCTATACAGCACATGATTTATCTCTATAACTACATCGGACAACCCTGGAAAGCGCAATATTGGCTGCGTCAGGTGATGAACCGCATGTACACACCCGGTCCGGACGGTTATTGCGGGGATGAAGACAACGGGCAGACTTCGGCATGGTATGTATTCTCCGCATTAGGCTTCTATCCGGTTTGTCCGGGTACGGACGAATATGTATTGGGCGCTCCCTTGTTCAAGAAAGCCGTTCTGCATTTTGAAAACGGAAACTCGCTGACGATCGATGCCGGAAACAACAGTGCGCAGAATGTCTATATACAGTCTCTTCAGGTCGACGGAAATGAATATACCAAAAACTATCTGCGCCACGGAGACTTGCTGAAAGGCGGTACGCTGAAATTCGAAATGGGCGATAAGCCCAACCTGCAGCGAGGTGTCCGTGCGGAAGATTATCCGTATTCGTTTTCTAAGGAAAAGCGTAGGTAGCTGCATGTTTTTTGTACCATTACACAATAAAAGATTACCGGAAAAACATGAAAACAATATTATGGATTGTCAGTCTGCTGCTGGTAATATGCGGATGTACTCCCAAACCGACAGAAGTCGTTTCGCCTGATGGTCATATCCGCCTTCAGTTTGCATTGGATGACCACAACCGCATGACGTATCGGATAGATGTGGATGATACGGCTTTTGTAGCCCCTTCTGCTTTGGGATTCCTTGCCGGAAAGGGTGTGAATCTTTCGGAGGGTATGAAAGTTGTCGGTACGGAGTTTTCCGCTGCGGACGAGACATGGACACAACCTTGGGGAGAGAATAAGAGTATCCGTAACCATTATAATGAAATGGCGGTTTGTCTGTCTGATGAGGCGGATACGAAACTGACCCTTCGCTTTCGGGTATTTGACGACGGAGTCGGTTTCCGGTACGAGTATGAAGTTGCCGGAGTGGACAGCATCTTTGTTACGGACGAACTTACCTCTTTCAATATGGCGCAGGATGGAATTTCCTGGTCTATTCCTGCCAACTACGAAACATATGAGCTGTTATATCGTACACAGCCGCTCAGCAAGACTGATAACGCAAACACTCCGATGACCTTTAAGGTAGGTAAGACTTACGCCAGTATTCACGAAGCCGCATTGACGGACTTTCCTGAAATGACTTTGCAAAATACCGGCGGCTGCGGATTCAAATCCGAGTTGGCTCCATGGCCCGACGGCATTAAGGCTAAGATAGAAGGCGGCAGTTTCAATACGCCCTGGCGTACTGTACAGATAGCTTCGAAAGCTGTGGGACTGATAAATTCAGCACTTATCCTGAACTTGAACGAACCCTGCGTTTTGGAGTCTACCGACTGGATTCGCCCGATGAAGTATGTAGGTATATGGTGGGGTATGCATCTGGGTGTGGAGAGCTGGGTGATAAACGACCGCCACGGCGCCACTACCGAAAATGCAAAACGTTATATTGATTTTGCCGCAGCCAACAACATCGAAGCCGTTATGTTCGAAGGCTGGAATGAAGGTTGGGAGAACTGGGGCGGAACGCAGAACTTCGATTATACCAAACCGTATGCCGATTTCGATATAAAGGAAATAGCAGCCTATGCCCGGAAGAAGGGTGTTGAGATTATCGGTCATCATGAAACGGGAGGAAATATCTGTAATTACGAAAATCAGTTGGATAAGGCTTATGAATGGTATGCCGATTTGGGTATCCATAGCGTAAAGACCGGGTATGCCGGTGGTCTTCCCAACGGTCACAACCACCACGGACAGTTCAATGTGCGGCATTACCGTAATGTCGTGAAAACGGCTGCCAAGTATCGTACTACCCTCGATGTGCATGAGCCGATAAAGGATACCGGTATACGTCGTACCTATCCCAACATGATGACCCGCGAAGGCGCCCGCGGCATGGAGTGGAATGCCTGGAGCGAAGGTAATCCGCCGGAACATCATGTGATGTTGCCGTTTACCCGTTTGCTGGGTGGTCCGATGGATTATACGCCGGGTATCTTTGATGTGCTGTACAAGCGTGCCAAAAACAATCCCGACCGGAAAAAGTGGAATATGAAAGACAGTAAGGATTGCCGTATCAATACCACGCTTGCCAAGCAGATAGCCAATTGGGTGATACTTTACTCTCCTTTGCAGATGGCTGCCGACATGATTGAAAACTATGAAGGCCATCCCGCTTTCCGTTTCTTCCGTGATTTTGATGCAGACTGTGACTGGTCGGAGGCGCTTGCCGGCGAACCGGGTGAATACGTGGCAATAGTACGTAAGGCAAAAGATAAATATTTTCTGGGGGCGGCAACCGATGAAGAGGCGCGCAGCATAGATGTGAAACTGGATTTTCTGGAAAAAGGAAAAACTTATGCAGCCGTTATCTATGCCGACGGAAAAGATGCCGATTGGGAGACCAATCCGGAATCTTACGAAATCATAGAGAAACAGGTGACGTCCGATGATACCCTGACCATTGTCATGGCAAAAGGTGGGGGACAGGCTGTCAGCTTTATGCCGATTTGATAATCCTAATGTAATACCAAAGAATATGAAAACAAACTTGAAATCTAATTCCATATTGCTGGGCGGACTCCTGTTGCTGGGTACTGTCTTTAGCTGTACGCAGGCAGAGCAGGACTATGCCTCTTATGTAAATCCCTTTATCGGGACAGGCGGACATGGACATACATATCCGGGTGCGGTTGTTCCGAACGGGATGATTCAACCCAGTCCCGATACACGTATCTACGAATGGGACGCTTGTTCCGGATACTATTACGAGGATACTACCATCAACGGTTTCTCGCATACCCATGTCAGCGGAACAGGATGTGCGGACTACGGTGATGTACTGCTGATGCCTACTGTAGGGAAACAGGAGTATCATCCGATGGGATCGAAGAGTCAGCAAATGGCGTACTGTTCGGCTTTCTCGCACGATAATGAAGTGGCGCAACCCGGATATTATTCCGTCTTGCTGGAACGCTATAACGTAAAGGCGGAACTTACTGCGACAAAGCGTGCTGCCATTCACCGTTATACCTTTCCGGAAGCTGAAGATGCCGGTTTCATTCTGGACTTTGATTACAGTATCGAGCGTCAGACAAATGAGGAAATGAAAATAGAAGTAATCAGTGATACCGAAATCCGCGGACATAAAAAAACGGTATATTGGGCATTCGACCAGTATATCAACTTCTATGCCAAGTTCTCCAAGCCGTTTACCTATACATTGGTGACGGATTCTGTGGCATTGGAAGAAGGCGGTCCGCTTTTGCCCACCGCCAAAGTACTGTTGCAGTTCCCTACGGCACAGAATGAAGAGGTATTGGTGAAAGTGGGTGTTTCGGCTGTCGATATGGACGGAGCGCGTAAGAATGTGGAGGCCGAAATACCCGGATGGGATTTTGACGGAGTGCGGAGTGCAGCACGTCAGGCATGGAACGACTATCTGTCCAAAATAGATATCCGTACGCAGAATGCCGACCAGCGCACGATGTTTTATACAGCCCTTTATCATACCGGTTTGCAGCCCAATCTTTTTACGGATGCAGACGGACGTTATTTCGGTATGGATTTGAAGCCGCATCAGGGCAGTGTGGACGAACCTGTGTACACGATATTCTCCTTGTGGGATACTTTCCGTGCTTATCATCCTTTGATGACAATTATAGATCCTGAACTGAATGAAGCCTTTATCCGCTCTTTGATCCAGAAAGAGAAAGAAGGCGGTGTATTCCCGATGTGGGAGCTTGCCGGCAACTATACGGGAACGATGATTGGCTACCATGCAGTTTCTCTGATTGCCGACTCTTACGCCAAAGGATATCGTAATTTTGATGTGAAGGAAGCCTACCGTGCCTGTCTCCGCACGGCGGAATACGATACGACGGGCATTATTACTCACCCCCGTGTATTGCCGCATTTGATGCCGCAGGCCAAATACTGGAAGAATAAAATAGGCTATGTTCCCTGTGACAAAGACAATGAATCGGTAGCCAAGGCGTTGGAATATGCTTATGACGACTGGTGCATCTCACAGTTGGCTGAAGCAATGGGCGATGAACCGAACCGGACTAAGTACGCGGCTTTTGCAGAGGGTTATAAGGTATATTTCGATCCGTCTACCCGTTTTATGCGCGGGCTCGACAGCGAGGGCAATTGGCGTACGCCTTTCAATCCTCGTGCTTCCACTCACCGCAACGATGATTATTGTGAAGGCACTGCCTGGCAATGGACTTGGTTCGTGCCGCATGATGTAGATGGTCTGGTGGAACTCATGGGTGGCCGTGACGCATTCATCGGTAAGCTCGATTCTCTGTTCGTGGCAGATTCTTCCTTGGAGGGCGAGTCGGTATCGGTAGATATTTCCGGACTGATAGGACAGTATGCACACGGTAACGAGCCGAGCCACCATATTGCTCACCTTTATAACTATGTGGGACAGCCGTACAAGACACAGGCGTTGGTGGACAGTGTGCTGCATACGCTTTACTTCAACGAGCCCAATGGCCTTTCCGGCAATGAAGACTGCGGACAGATGTCGGCATGGTACGTGCTGAATGCTATGGGATTCTACCAGGTTTGCCCCGGAAAACCGGTGTATTCCATCGGGCGTCCGCTGTTTGATGAGGCCGCCATCCGTTTGCAGAATGGCAACACCTTTACCATTATAACCCATAATAACAGTCGTGACAATAAGTATGTCCGGAAGATTATCCTGAACGGGGAAGAACTTGCCGCTCCTTTCTTCAACCATCAAGACATCGTAAACGGCGGTACGCTGGAGCTGACTATGGGAGCGGAGCCGCTGATGCCGGATAATGAGTTACGGAAATAGAAAGTACCGATAGCAACGAAACATATATGAGCCGGAATTATCATAATCCGATATCTTGGATTCCAACCGTTTATTTCGCCATGGGGCTTCCCTTTGTGGTGCTGAACATGGTTTCCGTACTTATGTTCAAGGGGCTGGGAGTGGGTGATGCCCAAATAGCTTTGTGGACCTCACTGATAATGCTTCCCTGGACGTTGAAGTTTCTTTGGAGTCCTTTTCTCGAGATGTTCAAGACGAAGAAATTCTTCGTGGTGCTGACGCAGTTGGTTACGGGAGCGGGGTTCGCACTGGTCGCCTTTGCACTGAATCTTCCGTTCTTTTTTGCTCTTTCCATTTTTTTGCTGGCGGTTATCGCTTTCAGCGGCGCTACGCACGATGTGGCAACGGACGGCGTGTACATGTCCGAGCTGAATAAGCAGGAACAGGCAAAGTACATCGGCTGGCAGGGAGCTTTCTATAACATCGCCAAGATTGTGGCGTCCGGCGGTTTGGTATGGCTGGCTGGGTGGCTGCTGAAATACTTCGGTGGAGTGCCCGGTGCCACGGATGCAGTGCGTCATGAGGCAACTGTCCAGGCTTGGATGTGTGTAATGCTGGTAATGGCTGCCGTGATGATATTGCTGGCAATATACCATTGGCGTATGCTGCCTTCGGGCGGTGCTGCGGCTGCCGAAACCAAGTCGGCGGGCGAAACGCTGGAGAAGTTGCGGAGCGTAATCAGGGATTTCTTTCAGAAACGTCATATAGGGTATTATATTGCCTTTATCATTCTCTATCGCCTTGCCGAGGGTTTCGTCATGAAGATTGTTCCCCTTTTCTTGAAGGCGGAACGTTCGGCAGGCGGCTTGGGACTGAATGAGCAGGAGATAGGGTTGTATTACGGCACTTACGGAGCTGCCGCCTTTGTGCTGGGCTCTTTGCTGGCCGGTTATTACATATCGCACCGCGGACTGCGGAAAACGCTGTTCTCCCTGTGCTGCATCTTTAACCTGCCTTTTGTGGCATATACCCTGTTAGCGATATATCAGCCGGAGAGCGGCATGCTGATTGGCAGTGCCATCGTGCTGGAGTATTTCGGTTACGGCTTCGGCTTTGTGGGGCTTTCGCTGTTTATGATGCAACAGGTAGCTCCGGGCAAGCACCAGATGGCGCACTATGCCTTCGCTTCCGGTATCATGAATCTGGGTGTGATGCTTCCGGGAACAATTAGCGGATACGTGAGCGATTTTCTGGGGTATGAGAATTTCTTCATCTTCACCCTGTTTGCCACTATTCCGGCATTCCTCATTACCTGGTTCGTACCGTTTACGTATGCCGATGAGGTAAAAGGCGGAGCGGCCGCATAGTCGGTGGAAAAACATTGGCGGGACGTGTTCCGGATAGTGGTTTCGATTGATGCCGGCTTTCCGTACATTCCCGGTTCCTGTGACAGATTATATAAGTAATTATAGATAGATTTAATTTCGTGTTATTACATAGAAAATGAAATGAGTATGAGTAGCAAAGTTATTATTCCTTGGGAAGAACGTCCGGCAGGATGCAAGGACGTATTATGGCGCAGTGTGGCAAACCCCATTATTCCGCGTGATTTGCTTCCCACTTCCAACAGTATTTTCAACAGTGCGGTAGTACCTTTCGGCGACGGGTTTGCAGGAGTATTCCGCTGCGACGATACTAACCGTCGCATGCGGCTGCACGTAGGGTTCAGTAAAGATGCCATAAACTGGAACATCAAGGAAGAACCGTTGAAGTTCCAATGCGATGATGAGGAAATCGGTACATGGGTGTATGGCTACGACCCGCGCGTGTGCTTTATCGAAGACCGCTATTATGTTACCTGGTGCAACGGCTATCACGGTCCTACTATCGGTGTGGCCTATACGTTCGATTTCGAGACGTTCCACCAGTTGGAAAACGCTTTTATTCCTTTCAACCGTAACGGAGTACTTTTCCCACGCAAGATAAACGGTCGTTTTGCCATGTTGAGCCGTCCGAGCGACAATGGGCATACTCCCTTTGGAGATATTTTCTACAGTGAGTCGCCCGATATGGAGTTTTGGGGACGCCACCGCCACGTGATGTCACCTGCCGCTTTTGAGGTAAGTGCATGGCAATGCACCAAAATCGGTGCAGGTCCTATTCCTGTCGAGACTCCCGAAGGCTGGCTGCTGATTTATCACGGTGTGCTGCATTCCTGCAACGGTTATGTTTACAGTTTCGGCTCTGCTCTGCTCGATTTGGACGAACCGTGGAAGGTAAAGTTCCGCTCAGGGCCTTATCTGCTTGCCCCGCGCGAACCGTACGAATGTATGGGCGATGTTCCTAATGTATGTTTCCCGTGCGCCGCTTTGCACGACAATGAAACGGGCAGGATTGCCATATACTATGGCTGTGCCGATACCGTAACCGGACTGGCATTCGGCTATATTCCCGAAATTATAGAATTTACCAAACGTACAAGCATCATCTGATGTACATAAACTTTTGAGAACCATGAAACGAGCATTCCTTTCCGGCGTATTTGCCTTTGTTCTGCTGGCTGTGTCTCCGGCTGCGGAGAAAAGTTTTTCTCCTGTAGACTATGTGAATCCCTTTATCGGTACGACTAACTTCGGCACGACCAATCCGGGAGCTGTCTGCCCCAACGGGATGATGTCTGTTGTTCCTTTCAACGTGATGGGGTCGGCGGACAACAAATACGATAAGGATGCCCGTTGGTGGTCCACTCCCTATGAGTATCACAACTGCTTCTTTACCGGGTATTCGCATGTCAATCTCAGTGGAGTGGGATGTCCCGAACTTAGTTCGTTGCTGCTGATGCCCACTACGGGCGAGCTTTCCGTAGACTACAAGGAGTATGGCAGCCGTTATGAAGACGAACAGGCCTCTCCGGGGTATTACACTAATTTCCTTACCCGTTATAATGTAAAGACCGAAGTGACTGCCACGCCGCGCACCGGTGTGGCGCGCTTCACTTTTCCAAAAGGCCGGAGTCATATTCTGCTGAACTTGGGAGAGGGACTGACCAATGAAACCGGAGCTTTCCTGCGGCAAACCGGAGAGTGTGAATTTGAGGGGATGAAGTTGCTCGGTACTTTCTGCTACAATCCGCAGGCGGTATTTCCTGTTTACTTCGTGATGCGTGTCAACAAAACTCCCCTCAAAACCGGTTATTGGAAAAAACAGCGCCCCATGACAGGCGTGGAGGCCGAATGGGATCCGGACAACGGCAAGTATAAATTGTATACCGGTTATCGCAAGGAACTGGCGGGCGATGATATCGGCGCTTTTCTGACATTCGATACCGGGGAGAGCGAGCAGATAGAGGTGCAGATGGGTGTTTCTTTCGTCAGTATCGAGAATGCCCGTCTCAATCTGGACAAAGAACAGTCCGGCAAGGACTTCGACAAGGTATTGGCTGAAAGCCGTAAACGCTGGCACGACGATTTGTCGCGTATCATTGTGGAAGGCGGGACGGACGAGCAGAAGACTGTTTTCTATACGGCGCTTTATCATGCGCTGATACATCCCAACCTTTTGCAGGACGTCAACGGGCAATATCCAGCAATGGAAAGCGACCGGATTCTTACGGCAAAGGGCGACCGGTATACCGTATTCTCCCTTTGGGATACTTACCGTAATGTGCACCAGCTTCTTACGCTGGTATATCCCGAACGGCAACTGCAAATGGTGCGTTCCATGCTCGACATGTACCGTGAGCATGGCTGGTTGCCCAAGTGGGAACTCTATGGACGCGAGACATTGACGATGGAGGGCGACCCTTCTATACCGGTCATTGTGGATACCTGGCTGAAAGGTTTGCGCGGCTTCGATGTGGAGCTGGCTTATGAGGCGATGCGCAAAGGGGCTGTATTGCCGGGAGCGGAAAATCTCCTGCGACCGGATAATGACGACTATCTTTCATTGGGGTATGTACCTTTGCGCGAGCAGTACGACAACTCCGTATCGCATGCTTTGGAGTACTACATAGCCGATAACGCCCTTTCGCGCATGGCAGAGGCGCTTGCCAAGGATGCCGAGGTGAAAGGACAGAAGGAAAAAGCACGCCGCTACAAGGCGGATGCCCGTCTTTTCTATAACCGTTCTTTGGGATATAAGCATTATTACAGCAAGGAGTACGGCACATTCCGTCCTATCTTGCCGAACGGTGAGTTTTATGCTCCGTTTGACCCGAGGCAGGGCGAAAACTTTGAACCTAATCCGGGCTTTCATGAGGGGTGTGCATGGAACTATACTTTCTATGTTCCCCACGATGTAAAGGGGCTGGCGCAACTTATGGGCGGGAAGAAGGCTTTCGTAGACAAGCTGCAACGTGTTTTCGATGAGGGGCTTTACGACCCGGCCAATGAGCCGGACATCGCTTATGCGCATCTGTTCTCTTATTTCAAGGGAGAGGAGTGGCGTACCCAGAAGGAGTTACACCGTCTTTTGCAGAAGTATTTCAAGAATGCCTCCGATGGCATTCCCGGCAATGATGATACCGGAACGATGTCTGCATGGGCCATCTTCAATATGATGGGCTTCTATCCGGATTGTCCGGGCGAACCGTCTTACACGCTTTCCACACCGGTGTTCGACAAAGTGACCATCCGTCTTGATGCCGAAGTGTGGGGACGTGGGCAGTTGGTGATAGAAACGGAGCGTCCTTCGGACGATTCGCTTTATATCCGTGAAATGGAGTTAGGAGGAAAGAGACTGTCACATTTCCGAATCAGCCACCAGGAGCTGGTAGAGGGCGGAAGGTTACGGTTTGTGTTACGTTGACGAATCGGATGATACGTAACCGGATTTCACAGATTTACTTTATTCTTCTTCTGTGAAATCCGTGTAATCCGTGCCTAACTAAAGGACACAAATAATAAGTGAACTTTCCTTTAGGCATACCCTCTTTTTAATGTTGGATGGAGTCTTATTTCACTCTTCCGCCGCAGAGCCAGTGTTTTGTATAGTAATCTTCCTTGAGGCTGCTCACGATGACTCCTTGTCCGGTACTGGCATGAACGAACTTGCCGTCTTTCAGGTAGATGCCTACATGTGCCACTTTCTTGCGTGAAGCCCGGCTGGTAAAGAATACCAAGTCGCCTTCGCGCAGGTTGCGGCGGGCTATCCTGTTGCTTTCTTTCAACTGGCCGTCCGTGCTGCGCGACAGGCGTATGCGGTAGGTTTTCTTATAAAGTTGGGATACCAGGCCGGAACAGTCCGTTCCATGTTTACTGTCGCCGCCGGCACGGTAGGGAGTGCCTATCCACTCGGCGGCATTGATGTACAGTTTGTGGTTGTCTGTCAGTCCGATATCCATACCCAGGCGTACAGAGGCTTGTGCCAATGCTTTATAGTCGAGACGGGGAGCGGCGGTATGGCAGGAACTTAAACAGAATATTAACCCGGTCAAGGCAATTATACAGGAAAAGGAGTGTTTCATATTTATTCCTCTGTAGATGTTTCTTCTTCAGTATTATTTTCAGTTTCGATGTTTTCTTCGACACTGACATTGAAATAAGCTTCCAATTCCTTTTCGGCCGAATTGTTTTCGTTCTGTATATCACGGATAATGACTCCGTGCTCCAACAGGGCGATGCGCGGACATACATCTACCGTATGATTGAGGTTGTGGCTGGAAATGATGACGGTTGCTTTGTGTTCCTCGTTGTATTTTTTCAGCAGTTGTTTAATGATGGACTGCGAACTGGGGTCGAGGAAGTTGAAAGGTTCGTCCAGTATCAGCAACTGCGGATGATGCAGCATGGCGGAGATGATACCTATCTTTTGCTTGTTTCCGGCGGAGAAGTTACGTATGAATTTCTTCTGTCCCATGACTTCACCGTTCATGAAACGCTCGAAAGGGGCGATGCGTTCGTCTACTTCTTCTTTTTTAAGTCCGTACATCTTGCCGATGAAGTAGAAGTATTCTTCCGGCGTGAGGTAGTCTATCAGGAAACCGTCGTCTATGAAAGCGCCGGTAAAGTTTTTCCAGTCTTCGCTTTTGCATACGTCTATATCATTGATGGTGACCTTTCCGCGGTCGGCTTGCAGCAAATCCAATACCAGCCGGAAAAGGGTGGTCTTTCCGGCTCCGTTGTTTCCTACCAAGCCCAGCATATCACCCTGATTGATGAGGTAGTTGTCAATATTTACGGCGGTCTTTTCGCCGAACTTCTTTTGCAAATTACTTATCTGAATCATAGCCATAAATCTTAAATTGTAAATCTTACTGTCTGCTGTCTCTAAATCCTTCCATGTTCTTATAGCGCCGCTTCATAAAGCGGTGGTATACATTCTTCAGCCAGAAGCGGGACGTCAATATAAAACCCGCACCGATGGCAATCAATATCCAGGCTGTAACTGTGGGGCCGAAAAAGGTTGTCAGCATAAAATTCATAAGCAGAGGTACGCCGAATGCCGCTCCGGAAATCAGATTCTGCAATCCGGTTCCCATGTTCTGGCGGTTGGTCATTTTGGCGTTCAAATCCACTGTCCTGTTATTGTATACGGCCAATTGGAACAGGCAGAAATATACACAGCCCGCAACAAATACCGCCCAACTGATGCAGCTCAGCACAGCCAGTTTGCCGGTTACCATAGCCGGTATCATCAGGAACAGGGGGATGAGTATGGCGATGCTGTACAGAATATATTTGGCACGCAGCAGTGTGTAGATGGACTCCTTGCGGCTCATCAGCCCGTCGATGTAGTTGCCTTCGTAACTCATCAGGCTTGATAAAAACAGAATGCCGAAAATCACGAAGTTGTAAACCATGATAAAGCTTTTCATACCTTGTCCGTCGTATGCTTCGGTGAAGCTCAGAATGCAGGTAAATGCAATCACTACCAGAAATACTGTACGCAGAGCTGTTTTGCAGACTTTATTGCGTAATAACATTTTCAGTTCCAGCCGCATGTATTCGCCAATCTCTCCGTAGCGGTCCAGGAATTTGTATTCGGATACATGCTTTACCTTGGTGTCTTCTACTTTATTGATTTCGTTATAAATCAATTTTATCATCAGTCCGCGATTGATGAACCACAGCACTACGATAGCTGCAAATACTCCGGTGAAGGTGAGAAGATGTCCGAGGATAAACCCTTCTCCTAAGTCTACAGACCAGTCGAATAGCGGACTGTTGTCCGGTATGAACATTCCGGCAGCGATACTCCCGTATGCCAGTATAGGTAGGATTATCCACCAAATGCGTTCGTTCATCAATGTCCGGCATAGCAGGAACCAGTAGTTGTTGAGTACCATCAACAACCATATTCCGATACTATAGGTCAGTACACCCGTTATGCCGTAAAATCTGGTAATGCTGATGATGGCGAACGGAACGAAGAAGAACAGCCATATCAGGTTGAAGCCGTTCAATCCGGAACGTATCAGCAGGAAATCGATAAGACGGTTGCGTTTTACCGGTAGCAGCAGATAGGGCTTTACCTCTTGGGCAGGCGTTTTCTGAAATGGAAAACGCATCAGGAAATCCAGGCAGAGGATAAATATGAGCCCGCTGTTCAGGACATGGTATGCTTCGGTTGCCCCGTCGTTGAAAGCAAACGCAAAACTCGTTCCGAAGAATACCAGATAACCGGCCCAGAATACAGCCATGAAGTACATCCAGAATTTTCCGAATTTATTCTTCTCGTACATCGGGTTTCGCTTGGCTGCCAACTTTCCGTGCTTGCGTAATTCTATAAAGAGGTTCATAATGGATAGATGGTTAATGTATATGAAAAAGGCTGCGCTGCTTCACGAACAACGCAGCCTTTTGAAAACTGTGACTTTGGTTGTGAGTTGAAAAATCAGACTGCTGATAGTACGGTTTGTAAAGAGCTACTTTACGCCTCTAAAGGTCAACTCTACAACGCTAAAGGTCTACTTTACGACTCCTGATGCAGACCCCTATTTCTTTTCGGGGCTGATCATTGAAACAGTGATTTGGTTCTTCTGCTTCAGGAGTTCGTTGGCAAATTTCTGGACATCTTTTACTGTGATTTCATTGACGATTTGCTCGTAATCCTTTATCGGATTGATACCGGTATAGAGATATTCGTCTATGCTGTTCAGCCAGTAACCATTTTCTTTCAGATTTTCGTTATGCTTCTTCAGCATGTACTCTTTCACTTTGTTCAGACTGGCTTCATCGGGACCGTTTTTGGCGAAAGTTTCCGCTTCGGCATAGATAATCTTCATCAGTTTGTCCTGCTTGTCGGGAGCTGTATTGAAGAAGATTTGCAGAACGGCTCTTTCCGTAGGATATTTAACAAGCTGTCCCATAGGATATACACCATAAGTACCACCTTCATCTTCACGTACTTTCTCCGTATAGATTAAGTTCAGGAGCTGGTCGGTCATACTCATGAGAATATCGTTGCGGAGCGTGTATGCGCAAGTACCGCTGTAAGAGATGAAGTTATTTACCTTCGGAGTCTCTTGCTGACGGATAAACTCGTTTTTGTAGATTCCTTTGCGCATTTCGATGTGGTTGTCCTTGAATGTTTCTTTGCGGTTGATAGAGGGTAATGAACCCAGATAAGATTCAATCAGAGGTTTCACGGCTTCCACATCAACGTTTCCTACTAAAATAAAGGTAAAGTCGCTGGCGTCTTTGAAACGGTCCTGATACATGGAAAGAATCTTGTCGTAATCCATCTTGTCTACCATATCGGCTTTCATTCTCAAGGTTCTGGGGTGCTTCATGTAGAGAGTGGACGTGATGGAGTCGCTGAAAGAAGAACTCGGGTTCAGGTCCATATTCTGCAATTCGGCCTTGCTGCGGTTTTTATAAGACGCAAAAGCATTGTCGTCACGTCTTGGAGCTGTGAAAGTCAGATAGGTGAGCTGCATCATTGTCTCAAAGTCTTTGGGAGAGCAACTGCCTGTTACGGCTTCTGTCTTATCGCCGATTCCGTAGTTTACGGAAGCTTTTTTACCGGCCAGCACTTTTTCCAGTTCAATAGCGCTGAAATTGCCAAGACCGCCTAATGCTACTGCATCCAGTCCGTTGATATTGATGATTTCCGAGTCGGGGAAGAGTGAACTACCACCCATGCTTACACCTTTCATACGAATTTCATCGGCTTTGAAATCTGTCTTTTTGATGATAACCTTAACTCCGTTGGACAGTGTCAGCATAGTAGTTCCGAAAATATCGTCTTTCTTTTCAGATACGATTTTACCGCCTTTCGGGGCTTCTTTCATCAAGGGCTCGTTGGAAACTTTATCTACATACGGCGTAAGTTTCTCTGATTTTACCGCTTTCAGAAGGTTCTTGATAGCTTCCTCTGTGGGGAGCTTTAAGCCTTCTTTCTCAGGACCGAACAGGGCTACCACCTGGTTGCTGTCTGTCACCATTTGCTGCATCATCTGGTTCAGGGCGGTTACGGGAATAGCCGGTGCTATCTGGTTGATGATGGTATATTCGTTGGCAATGCCCGGAATAGGTTCGTTGTCGAGGAAGTGACGGACATATTCCTTTACATAGCTTTCATTCTTACGCTTGTCGCGTTCCTGGAAAGCCGATTCCAGATGGCGCAGATATTCTGCACGGGCACGGCTGTACTCGGTTTCGGTAAAGCCGAATTGGCGTGCGCGTTCGATTTCGCGGAGAACGGTTGAGATACCGTTTTCAATGGCATCTTCCTTGCAGACTACAATTCCGGTAAAAGCATCCTTGGTCTTGGCTACGAAGAAGTCATCGTCATAGGTTGCGGCATAGATATAAGGCGGGTTAGCTGCCTGGAGCAATTCGTTCAGACGTGCATTCAACATATTGGTAATCAGTGTTGCTGCATAGTCTTGCATCAGATAACCCACGTTGCTTTTCTCCTCTCTGGGAGTTGTTTCGTGCTTATTGAAGATAAAGGTTTGCACATAAGGCTGTTCCTTGTCACGTGCAACCAATATGATAGGTTCTTTATTATCGTTTACCGGGTAGTATTCGCGTTTGGCACCATTGGGCTGGGCGGGAATATCTGCAAACATCTTCTTAATCAGGGCTTCAGTGGCATCTACGTCAACGTCACCCACCACCATGATACCTTGTAAGTCGGGACGGTACCATTTTTCATAGTAGTCTCGTAAAGTCTGAGGCTTGAAGTTCATTACAACGTCCATAGTTCCGATAGGGAAGCAGTTGGCGTATTTTGTTCCGGCAAACATGGCGGGAAGCATTTTCTCCTGAAAACGTTGCATGGCACTCATGCGGGTACGCCATTCTTCATTGATAACGCCGCGTTCCTTGTCTATTTCTTTGGGATCCAGAATAAGGTCGTTGCTCCAGTCGTGAAGAATCAGCAGACAAGAGTCGATAGCACCCGGAGTATTGACCGGTACATTGGAAATGTTATAAACCGTTTCGTCTATGGACGTGTAGGCATTCAGGTTTTCACCGAACTTCACGCCGATGCGTTCCAGGTATTGTATCAGGGACTTTCCGGGGAAGTGAGTCGTTCCGTTGAAACACATGTGTTCCAGGAAGTGGGCAAGACCGCGCTGGTTGTCCTCTTCTTGTATGGAGCCTACTTTTTGGGCAATGTAGAAGTCGGCGCGGTTAGCCGGAAGACTGTTTTTACGGATGTAATAGGTCAACCCGTTGTCCAGCTTACCGATACGTACATCCTGATCGATAGGAATAGGCGGCAGTTGTTGCGCAGATACCTGTTGGAAGTTGCAGCATACGATTAATGCGGCAATCCATAAGTTACGTAATAAATGTTTCATCATTATTTGATTTTAAAATGTTTTTGCCTTATCTGTCGAAGTGATAAATAATAAATCACAAAAGAGTCTTGTTTTTTTATTTGATTGCTTCCCGGATGCGTACTAATCTGGTTAAAAGTCCTTCCAGTAAATCTAGTTTCAGCATATTGGCACCGTCACTTTTGGCTACGGCGGGATTTTCGTGTGTTTCGATGAACAAACCGTCTGCGCCTACTGCGATGCCTGCCTTTGCTATGGTTTCAATCAGCTGAGGCATACCGCCTGTAACGCCGCTGGTTTGGTTGGGTTGTTGCAGGGAGTGGGTGACGTCCAGTATGACGGGGAAGCCGAAGGTTTGCATTTCCGGTATTCCGCGATAGTCTACTACGAGGTCTTGATAGCCGAAGGTTGTCCCGCGTTCGGTAATCATCACGTTCTTATTGCCGGCTTCCACCACCTTGTCTGCAGCGAATTGCATGGCAAGCGGAGAGAGGAACTGTCCTTTCTTTATATTGACGGTCTTGCCGGTCTTGGCTGCGGCTACCAGCAGGTCGGTTTGTCTGCAAAGGAAAGCAGGGATTTGCAGAATATCTACATATTCGGCTGCCATGGCAGCTTCTTCGGCGGCATGGATGTCTGTTACGGTGGGTACTCCGAATGTGTCGTGCACTTTTTTTAGGATTTTCAGGGCTTTTTCATCACCTATACCCATGAAAGAGTCCAGACGCGAGCGGTTGGCTTTACGGTACGAGCCTTTGAATACGTAAGGAATCTGCAGTTTGTCGGTAATAGCTACTACGCGTTCGGCAATGCGCATTGCCATATCTTCTCCTTCAATAACACAAGGACCTGCCAGCAGAAAGAAGTTTCCGGCAGGATTATTTATCAGTTCAATCATACGTTTTTTTGAATTATGAGTTATGGATTACGAGCTATGAAAAGTTCATATCTCAGTTGGGTATAATCAATGTTATCGCTTCGTGCAGCACACCGATGTCCAATGGAAAATGCCGGTCGAGGATACGTCCGTCCAAATCGACGGAAGCATTTTGTGCACGTAATACCTTTATCTTTTGGGTACGGTAGGGTTTTACCACTTTATGGTTTAGAATCCGTCCTTCCATCAACATCCATATTCCCGAAAAGAGTTGCAACAGTTCGGGGCGGTAGATAACCGATACATCCAGCCAGCCATTGTAAGGTACTGCACTGGGTGCCTGTCCGTATCCCCATGCACTGCCTATGCACACCGTCATAATGCGCCCGCGTATATGCTCGCCGTTTATTTTAAGGTGCATACGATATAACTTCCGCTCAAAAATCAAGGAGATGAATGCCATAAAATAAGAAAGGAACTTTACCCCCCAGAAGCGCTTGCATTGGTCGGTGATTTTTACAATGCGGGCTCCAAGACCGATATTGATGGCATTCAGGAAATAGCGGGTCATGTGTTTTTGGCCGTCATAGTAATAACATGTGCCGACATCTATTTTACGGCGACGGTTATTTATGATACAATCTACGGCTTCCTTGTATTCCGAACTCATTTCCCAATATTTGGCAAAGTCATTGCCGATGCCATTGGGGATAATGCCGATAGCAATGTTCTCTTTATCTTCCGCGTTGGAAAGCATTATGCCGTTGATTGCATCGTTCAGTGCACCGTCACCTCCTACAACGACAATGGTGCGGTAACCGTTGTTGGCAAGTATGCCTGCCAGACGTTCTACGGAGCCGAACCCTTCGGACTGCACATAGTCGTAAGACACGCCTTTGCTGTCCATATATGCTTTAATCTCTTTCCACCGTTTCTGCACTTTGCGCGTTCCGGCTTTGGGGTTATAGATTACGCCCCATTTATCGGGTTCTACACTCATATATCCGTTTCTTTCAATCGGTCCAACATTTTTATAAATCTGCCGCTTAAGCGGTGTTGCCGTCAAAGATACTAAATCTCTTTGAGTTTTGACTTTACAAAAGCTATCTTTTCTTCCATGGGCCACCGGGCGTCCATCCAATGGATAGTAAAGCCTCGTCTTTCCATCCCCCGGAACCAGGTCATCTGGCGTTTGGCAAATTGGTGGATGGCTATTTCCAGTTGGCTGAACATTTCATCATAGGTCAGCTTGCCAATGACGTAAAGTGTCAGATACTTGTATTCTAATCCGTAGTAAATGAGATCATCGGGACAAATGCCTGAATCTATCAGCCGGCGTACTTCATCTACCATTCCTTCGTCCAATCGTTGGCGCAGACGACGGGTAATTTTCTCACGCCGAAGTTCCCGGTCTATGTCTACGCCGATGATGAGGCTGTTCAGCTGTGGAAATGAGCGTGCGTCTATCGGAGTATGAGCATAATATTCTTCGATTTCAATGGCTCGGATGGCCCGTTTCACCGTATCTACATCCGTTGTATTGTGCAGGCTCTTATAGGTTTGCAATATTTCGGTAAGCTCTTCCAGTGATTTATTTGCCAGGCAGTTGCGCAATTCCGGATTCTCGGGTACAGGCAGTAGTTTGTATCCCTTGAGTACGGATTCCAAATACATTCCCGTTCCGCCGCATACAATGGGCAGGCAGCCTTTTTGTTTAATGCTTTCATAGGCGGTTAGGAAATCGCGTTGGTATTCAAATACATTGTATTTATATCCCGGGTCGGCTATATCAATAAGGTGGTAAGGTACTTGTCTTCCGTTTACAATGTAGTCGGCCAGGTCTTTTCCTGTACCGAGATCCATGCTCCGGTATATTTGCCGGGAGTCGGCACTGATGATTTCCGTATTGAGTTCTGCTGCCAACGCGGCGGCAAATGGAGTTTTGCCGGATGCTGTAGGGCCTAATATGGCGATTAAATCATAGTCAGGCATATACTAAGTATTTGTAATTCGTTTACAAAGATAATGCAATTTGCGGGTAGATAAAAAGAACCGGTTCATTTTATTCTGTGAGGATATAATTTCTCTTTACATTTAAAGCGTGTATCTGAAAAAGGAAGTAAAAAAAACGTCCTTCTTCTTAAAAGGTGTTATAAAACATATCTTTTCCTTTGGATAATTTGCAGATTTAGCAAATATCCGTATCTTTGCAATGTGTTTTTCATAGTATTAGATTTAAGGTTAACAAAGGTTGGAGTACAGCGGTACTCCTTTTTTTTGCTCTATACTTTTCTTTTCTTGCTGCATATTTTTATAGGGTCAACGTAACAATCTGAGGGATTTTATATTTAAGCATATAATTTAGCAAGTCTATATAAGAAAAAGCTCTATCTCTTACTCCTCTGAACTGTGCTCTAAATGCTTTGATTTTAGCATTGAATGACTCTGCTGCGGCATTGGTTGCCCTCCTTTCAAAGAAATTGATTATATCCAGATAATGTGTTTGTATAGAACGTGCGACCCTTCCAAAGGTGAGGAACCCTGATTTATCTACTTCATCATACCACCTTGCCAGCCTTGTCAAAGCAATATCCTTAAACTTACACTGATGATAGATTAAGCCTAACCGCATAGACAGATAATATCCTTTCTTTATATCGGGATATTCCTTGAAAAAAGAATTTCAGCCCGTATTCTTTGAGACTGAGTCCATAAGGATTCCTTCTTGTAAAGCAGATAAATACTTCTCGCTAACAACTGCTTTCTTGTATCTCCATTAGCGAAAACAGGTGCATGATACATCTTTCCACAGGCCTTTGCATAAGCAATCTGAGTGGACTCTTCATCCAAAGCCTCCCAGCGAGCTTTTACACGCATCTCCTGCACAGCTTCATAAGCTAACTTCTGTACGTGAAAGCGATCGGTAACACGTTTGGCCGCAGGAAAGCAGATGCGTGCAATCTGCTCCATGTTAGAGCCATATCCAAGGTTATCTCGCGCACTTGGTAACGGCGGCGACGGGAGAGCTTAAGCAGGACAGAAGTGACCGTATGAACGTCCGTACCTTTAATGATGGCAATCATACTACCTTTACCACCGTGAGCTTCTTTATTGGTCAGTACAGTATAGAGTTCCCCACGCGAGAGGGCTACCTCATCAATACAGATATAAGCACCGATATTCTTTTCGAATAGTAGCCAATCCTCTGCATGAACAAGTTGGTCCCAATGGAGATAACCACTTAGATGGTTACGGTATTGACGCTCCAATAAATCCCCGTCAACTCCATATAAAACACCCAAGAGCTTGCAACTGATCGGATAGCTATCAATATAGTTCTTTTTAAAAAGACGCAAAATCCTGCGTCATACGAGTACCCTCAGCCACCAAACGCCAGTTACGAGAGATAAACTCATTATGCTTCCTTAAGAGCCAGCGACGACGACGAATATTAAGGAAGACCTTCTTGCCACGGAGAGGAAAAAAATCTGAACAATAACAGGGTCATAAAAGCCTTTACTCTCAGTATCCTGATCTGTATACTTCTCAGGAACCATATTTTTCTCCTCAAGGTAGAACACAACTTCATTTACACTTTCCTTCACATCAACAAGATCAAAGTAGTCTAAAGTGCCTTCAGGAAGAAGAAGGCGATAACCGTTTAACTCCATAAGCTATGAATTTGGAGACAAAGATAACAATTTATAAATTTACCCCTCAGGTTTTTACATTGACCCTTTTTATAGGACTATTACGGTAATATAAAATCTATCTTTATTCTTTAACATATTGATATATAGAAGATTAATTGAGTGTATGTTACATGTATGATAAAGAATGTAACATATAAAAAAAATATGTAATGTCATCAAAAAAACATGTTATACGATTTTCAGAATCACATGTGTGTCTTTTGTACATTTGTTGCGGAAAAGCCGGAAATATAAAACTACTCATATTAAATATGCAAATATGAAGAACTCTTTATCTTTCGTGTGCCTTAAAAATATTAATAACTATAAAATCGAGTATTGATGAATAAAAGATCTTTTTTTGCAATTTTATCGGCCTTATTAGTCTCTGCCGGTATATTGGGAAGCTTTTCTTCTTGCAATTTGTCCAAAGCAAATGGAAATTTACCTGCTGTAAAGGATTCTACAGCCCTTTTTGATTATTTTACTTATAAAGGTGATGATGATTTTTACAAGGAAAATCCACTGCCTGATGATGAGTCGTTTTATAATCCTATTTTGCCTGGTTGGTATTCAGATCCTAGTATATGTACAAATGGAGAAGGAGACTATTTCTTAGTGACTTCTACTTTTACTTATTTTCCAGGTGTACCTATCTTTCATAGTAGGGATTTAGTAAATTGGAAACAGGTAGGACATGTTCTTAGCCGTCCTTCCCAATTGGTTAATATGAAGGGACAGCATGTGAGTGGGGGAATTTTTGCACCGGCTATTTCATATAATCCTCACAATAAGACTTATTATATGGTAACCACTAATGTGGGAGCGGGTAATTTCTTTGTGAAAACTCAGGATCCTTTTGGAGAATGGTCTGATCCTATTATGTTGCCTGAAGTGGGCGGTATAGATCCGTCTTTCTTCTTTGACGAAGACGGAAAAGCTTATATTGTAAATAATGATGATGCTCCGGATTATAAACCAGAGTATAGCGGGCATCGTACAATTCGCATACAAGAGTTTGATGTAAAATCAGATAAAACGATTGGACCTCGCAAAATTCTGGTAAACAAAGGTGTGCATCCGGAAGAAAAACCTATCTGGATAGAAGGTCCCCATATGTATAAGATTAATGGGAAATATTTCCTCATGGATGCGGAAGGTGGTACGAGTACCTGGCATTCTGAAGTTATTTTCCGCAGTGATTCTCCGATGGGAACTTTTACGCCTTGGACGAAAAATCCAATATTAACACAACGCCATCTTAGTGCTGAACGTCCTAATCCGATTACTTGTGCCGGTCATGCTGATTTGATACAAACCAAAGAAGGCGATTGGTGGGCTGTGTTTTTGGCATGCCGTCCTATAAATAATAAGTTTGAAAATTTAGGGCGTGAAACATTTTTAATGCCGGTAAGGTGGAGCGAAGATGGTTTTCCTTATATGACGCAAGAAAATGAAATAGTTCCTCTGATTCTAAAACGAACAGGTGTAAAGCGTGATGCCAGTGTGACATTTGGTAACTTCGAAGAATTTGAAGATTTTGATAACACTTCTTTGGGAATGCAGTGGATGACATTGCGTGCTCCTGCTACTGAATTGTATTCTTTATCTGATGCTCCGGGCTTTTTGACTTTGAAGTGTGCCGCTGTCAGTGCTACTGAAAAGGACACTCCTGCTTTTGTTTGCCGTCGTATGCAGCATCATAAATTCGAATCTACTACCCGTATGTTGTTTAATCCTTCCAATGAAAAGGAAGAGGCTGGTATGTTATTGTTTAAAGATGAAAAGCATCAATATTTATTTGCAGTAAATAAGCAAGGAGAAAATAAATCTGTTTTTCTAAAACGAATTGGAGAGTCTGAACAAGTTTTGGCTTCTGATACAATCCCTGAAAAAACAAAAGAAATTTATTTGAAAGTAATATCTCAAGGTACTCATTATGATTTTTATTATTCTTTAAAAGGAGAGAAAGATTGGACTTTGCTCTGTAAAGATGTCGATGCAAGCTATCTTTCCACAGCTACAGCTGGTGGATTTACGGGTAGTGTGATAGGGCTGTATGCTGTTTGTAAGTGATATTTATTGTTGCATGTAACATGAAGAATAATTTCTGTTACATGCAACAAATCCTATGTAACGTTTGTATGGATATGTGGAACACTTTCACAATTATTTTTTTATATATTTAAAATATATTTGCGCGGTGAAATCAACCATGTTAACTGTTAGCGTTTATTAATCTTATACTAATAAAAATGAAATGTATGTATGATGATAGCTAAGGCTATTAAAGAATGACTGATGATTAGAGAACAATGTAGTTAATTAACATCTTAAACTAATGGTAATGAAAAATGTAGTAAAAAAAAATCAAAAGATTCCTTACCTCTTTTTACTCATGCTGTTCTGTTGCCTGATGGCATCGGCACAAAGTGGGATAACGGTAAGGGGAACTGTTTTTGACAATAATGGTGAGACGGTCATTGGTGCCTCAGTGGTATTAAAAGGTAATAATTCAATAGGTACGATTTCAGATATAGATGGTAATTTTATGTTGACTGTGCCCAATGAAAACCCTACTCTTATTGTTTCATTTGTGGGAATGAAGACCAAAGAAGTAAAAGCGACTTCAAAAGGTTTGATCAAAATAACTTTGGAAGATGATTCTCAACAGTTAGAAGAGGTGGTGGTAGTCGGGTATGGTCAGCAAGAAAGCATCGGTAGTTGGTGCTATAACCCAAACGACAGGTAAAGTTTTGGAACGGGCAGCTGGTGTTTCAGATATAGGTGCTGCTTTGACAGGTAACTTGCCTGGTGTTGTTACTACTCAAGGTACGGGTATGCCTGGCGAAGAAGAACCGAAGATAACTATTCGTGGTGCAAGCTCATGGAATAACAATGAAGATCCATTGGTATTAGTGGATGGTATTGAGCGTCCTATGAGTTCTGTAGATATTAGTTCTGTACAATCTATTTCTGTATTGAAAGATGCTTCAGCGACTGCAGTCTATGGTGTAAAAGGTGCTAATGGTGTAATTCTTGTAACAACGAAACGTGGTACGGAGGGTAGTGCGAAAATAGATGTAGGTTTTAATGCTACTTTGAAATCTCCTTCAAAATTGCCTAATAAGTATGACTCCTATGATGCATTGATGTTCCGTAATACGGCTATTGAACATGAGTTGGCTTTGCGACCTGATTCATGGGAATATATTCGTCCTCAATCTTTTATTGAAAACTATCGTAATCAGACTACTATTGAACAGAGAGAACGTTATCCTAACGTTGATTGGCAAAAAGCTTTGTTTAAAGATAATACAATGTCTTATAATGCTAATATAAATATTAGTGGTGGTACGAAATTTGTAAAATATTTTGCTTCTGCCGATTATGTGCATGAAGGAGACCTTTTTAGAACTTATGATAACGGGCGTGGTTATAACTCTGGTTATGGATATGACCGTATCAATGTGCGCAGTAATTTAGATTTTAATATTACAAAAACTACTGTATTAAAAGTGAATTTGGCAGGCTCTAATGCCATTCGTAAGGCTCCATGGAGCAATACAGGAAATTCTGAATGGCAAATTGGTCAGCAATGGTCAGGTGCATACAATATTGCTCCAGATGTGTTTCTACCGCAATATTCTGATGGTAGTTGGGGTATGTATCCACTTGTGTCCAATACAACTAACTCAGCGGAAAATATTTCTTTAGGGGGTACGATGCAGGTAACAACAACTCGTATTAATACAGATTTTACATTGGAACAAGATTTAAAGTTTATAACCAAAGGACTTTCAGCTCGGGCTACTGTTTCTTGGGATAATGTTTTTGTTGAAAACAATCGTGGTATCAATGATTTGTATAATAGTGCACAACATAAGTGGATAGATCCAGATACAGGTCAGGAACGGTATGAACAATCCTATGATACCAATAATGGTTTCGATTGGACTCAAGGAGTAAATTGGAGTACTTCTCCTGGTGCTGTAGATAACAGCCAGACAGTTCGTAACCTTTATTATCAAGCACAATTGAATTGGGTACGTAGTTTTGGGAAACATAATGTGACAGCCATGGGGTTGTTCAGCCGTCAGGAAAATGCAAGGGGAAGCGTGATGCCTACCTATCGTGAAGATTGGGCATTCCGTACTACTTATAATTACGCTGATCGTTATTTTATTGAGTATAACGGTGCATATAACGGTTCTGAGAAATTCAGTCCGGAAAATCGTTTCGCTTTTTTCAATTCCGGAGCTATTGGTTGGATGATCAGTGAAGAACCTTTCATGAAATTCTTCCGGGAAAAGAAAATTGTAGATATGTTGAAAGTACGTGCTTCTTATGGTGAAATTGGTTCTGACCAATTGGGACCCGATCCTTTTGATTCTAGTCGTCGCTGGCTCTATATGAATCAGTGGGCTTATGGCGGACATACTACGATGGACCTTAATCAGACGCAAAGTATTTATACATGGTATCGCGAGTCTGCTATTGGAAATAAAGATATTCAATGGGAAGTTGTGAAAAAGTTGAATGTAGGTATAGACTATTCATTTCTTGAAGGCTTGTTTGCTGGTAGTGTGGAATTTTTCCGAGATGTACGTTCTAATATTTTTGTTTATATGGTGGTGATCGTTCTATTCCTTCTTATTTTGGTGGAACACCTCCATCTGTTAATAAAGGTAAAATTCGTACAAGCGGATATGAATTGGAGTTACGTATCAATAAGACGTTTGCTAATGATTTGCGTGTTTGGGGTAACTTCAGTATGACTCATGCAAGAAATAAGGTCCTTGTGAAAGATGACCAGGCTTTACGTCCCGGATATCAGAAAGCTGCTGGACATGCTGTAAATCAATATACCTCTTATATTGATGCAGGTTTTATTCAGAGTTATGACCAATTGTTTGGCGCTCCAGCTCATGATGCCAATGATTCTCAAAAATTAGTAGGAGATTATTACATTGTCGATTTCAATGGTGATGGTATTGTAGATAACAAAGACCAAGCACCTTATGGTTATACAAATTCGCCAGAGAATACGTTTAATGCAACAGTGGGATTTGAGTGGAAAGGATTCAGTGCATTTGCACAATTCTACGGTGTAACTAATGTAACTCGTGATGTTGCCCTTAATAGTTTTGGCAGTAAATTAAATACTGTATTTGATAATGGTACATGGTGGTCAAAAGCTACTCCCAATGCAGATGTAGTTGTACCTCGTTGGAATTCTACACCAAGTTACAATGATGGAACTCAATTCTTATATGACGGCTCCTATATTCGTCTAAAAAATGTTGAATTAGCTTATACTTGGAATAAAGGATGGATCAAAAAACTTGGATTAGGCAGTTTAAAGATTTATGTCAATGGTAATAATCTTTGGTTATGGACACGTATGCCCGACGACCGTGAAGCAAATCTTTCAGGAGCTGGTTATTTAGGTGCTTATCCTACGGTGAAACGTTATAACTTTGGTATTAAATTCACATTATAATAGTGTACAAGATGAAATATAATACATATAAAACTCTGTTTTATGCAGGTCTTTTGTCTTTTTCAGTAGGATTCTGCATGACATCTTGCGAAGATTATTTGGACAAGAGTCCAGAATCGACGGTATCTGAAGAAGATGCGTTCAAGAACTTTCGTAATTTTCAAGGGTTCATAGAAGAAATATACAATTGCATACCTGATAAAGAAAAGTGTAATTATTGTACATCCTGGAATTGGGGTGATGATGAACTTTTCAATTCTATGGGGGATGGACATATGACGCATCAAGCCGATTTAGGTAATTTCCGGGCTTGGCAAAGCAATGGTCAGTGTTGGTTATACAGAGATTCTAGTAATCCTGCTTCTACCAATGCGTTTGACCATTCTTTGTGGCCACACTCTTGGTATTGCATTCGTAAAGCTAATGTAGGTCTTGCTAATTTGGATAAAATGGTAGGTACGCAAGAGGAAAAAGACATGATTGCCGGTCAACTTTATTTTTTCCGTGCATGGTGGCATTTCGAATTGATGACTTATTGGGGTGGTCTGCCTTATGTTGATCAGGTTCTTGATGCTACACAAGAACTGAATTTACCTCGCCTGAGTTATCAGGAATGTGCTGATAAAGCTGCTGCTGATTTTCGTCGTGCTGCTGATTTGCTTCCTATTGATTGGGACAAGACGTCTATCGGTAAAGCTACGGAAGGCAAGAATCAGTTGCGTGTTAATAAAATCATGGCATTAGGATATCTTGGTAAAAACTATTTGTGGGCAGGAAGCCCTTTAATGAAGAATGGTGCACAACTTGGAGGCGCTAATGCTTACAATTATGATGAAGAATATTGTAAAAAAGCAGCACAAGCATTCGGTGAGTTACTTACTTTGGTAGAGGGAGGACAGACTCAATATGCGCTTGCTGAGTTTAAGTATAAGAATGTTTATAACCATGAGAAGGCAAGTGACGCTAAGACTTGCTATTCCGATATTTTTTATACCCGTCGCCAAGGCTGGTTGATGCCCGGTTCAGTTGAGGCTATATTCCGTGGTCCTTCTGGTAGTGATGGTAATGCTAATAACAGTAATTGGAATATGACGAAAATATGGGGACCGAAGGTCGCAGGGCTTGTTTCTCATGATAAGATTATTCATTTGCCTACTGCTAATCTTGTGGAAATGTATGGTATGGCAAATGGGCTTCCTATTGATGACCCGAACTCTGGATTTGATGAGAGATACCCGTTTAAGGATAGAGATCCGCGTTTTTATCATGATATTGTATTTGATGGCTTCCACTTTGTTTTGGCTGAGGATAAATTATCTGATGCGCAAAAACCTTATGCTTATTGTGATCTTTCTACTGGTGCAGATATGCGTTCTGCAGATCTCGGTAGTCGTACAGGTTATTTCTTCCAGAAACTTGTTCCTCATACTTGTAATGAGGGTGATAAGGAATATGATTGGGGTAGTAACTTACATACTTATTTACCGTATATGCGTTTGGCGGATATTTATTTAATGTACGCTGAAAGTTGTGCTGCTGTCGGTGGTGCATCTTTCAAATCGGAGAACTGTTCACTAACCGCTCTTGATGCAATTAATAAGATTCGCACTCGCTGTGGTGCAAAAGGCGTTCATACTTCTTATATAGCAGATAATAAGAAGTTTATGGATGAAATACGTCGTGAACGTGCTGTGGAACTATCTATGGAAGGTTTTCGTTTCAATGATCTTCAGCGTTGGTTGTTACTTACAGAAGCTCCTTATACAGAGAAATATTCTGTAGAATTCGATCGCGTAGAAAGCCCTGAATTTTATAAGACAAACGATCCTGCGAATGCGGAAGTTGCAAACTATCGCCATGAATTGATTGTAAAGCGTGTGTTTGGTACGAAGCATTATTGGTTCCCCTTGCCCGATGACGATGTGTATCTTTATCCTGAATTCGGACAGAATCCCGGTTGGTAATCGTGGAAAGCTACAAAGTATGTTTAACAATAAATGAATAAACAATGAAATATATACAAGCAAGATTCATTCTCTGTGCTATGCTGGCCACTTCTTCGGTGCTTGCCAGTGCTCAGGTTGCAGATTGGAATGAAACCGATTCATTGGCAAACAAAAAAGACCAAATGGTACAGGTAGCTTTTCGTAAGGTATCCCAAAAAGACCTTTTGGGTGGTGTCTCTGTTGTTAATGTAGAGGAACTTACGAAAAAAAATTATAACACCTATAGTTTAGATAATATGCAAGGCTATGTCGGTGGTTGGAATGGTAATTCGCTGTGGGGAATGGATGGCGATAATGCTGGTTACTTAGTTTTAGTTGATGGTGTGCCTCGTGACGCAGATAATGTAATGCCTTCTGAGATAGCCCAGATTTCCTTTCTGAAAGGTGCACAAGCTGTGGTTCTCTACGGTAGTAAAGCTGCTAAAGGTGCGATTGTGATTACTACTAAACGTGGTAATGTAGAGGGGTTAAATGTTAGTGTTAGAGCTAATACAGGATTTCATGTGGCTAAGGCATATCCTGAATATTTGGGTTCTGCCGAATATATGACCCTTTATAATGAAGCTCTTTTGAATGATGATCCTACTGCAAAGCCTCTTTATACAGCAGAGCAAATCTATAATCATGGTTCTGGATTGAATCCTTATCGTTATCCTAATATCAATTATTATTCTTCGGATTATGTAAAGAAGGCGTATAATCGTTCGGAAGTAACGGCTGAAATTACTGGTGGTGGAAAACGCGCGCGTTTCTACAGCAATGTGAGCTATTATCGTAATGGCGATTTTCTTGATTTTGGTGAAGCTAAGAATAATATGACGGACCGTTTCAACGTACGTGGTAATGTGGATGTGGATATCAATAGTTTTATAAGTGCTTATATTAATGCGAATGCTACATTTTATAATTCGAAAAGTGCGAAGGGGGACTATTGGAATGCTGCAGCAACAGTACGTCCTAACTTCCCGCAAAATGCAGCTCCACTTATTCCTTTAGACATGATTGATCCTAATGCTTCAGCTGTATGGGAACTGTTAAGTACTACTTCCAATATTATTGATGGTAAGTATTTCTTATCCGGTAGTCAAGCAAATTCTACAAATGCATTTGCTGATAGTTATGCAGCAGGAAGTAGTAAATGGACAAGTCGTCAATTTCAATTTGATACAGGGGTAAATATTAATTTGGACAAAGTGCTGAAAGGTCTTTCTTTTAATGCAATGTTTGCAGTAGATTATGCAACTTCTTATTCAACCTTTTTTGATAATAACTATGCAGTGTTCATCCCTACTTGGGCTAACTACGGTGGAAAAGATGTTATTGTAGCGCTGACTAAAGAAGGAAATGATGAAAAACCGGGTACCCAAAATGTTGGTGGAAGTTCTGATGAGCAAACGATTGCATTTTCCGGACAATTCAATTATCAGAATACATTTAAAAAGTGTCATAATGTATCGGCTATGCTTATTGCTAACGGCTATCAGCAAACAATCTCTGCTCAATATCATCGTATCAGTAATGCTAATTTGGCATTGCAGTTAGGTTATAACTATCAGCAGCGTTATTATGCTGATTTTGGTGCCGCGTTGATTCATTCAGCTAAACTAGCTAAAGGGCATCGTCAGGCTCTTTCTCCTTCGTTAACATTGGGCTGGCGTTTAAGTGGGGAAAACTTCTTGAAAGATTCTCCTGTTGTTGATGATTTGCTATTCAGTGTGTCTGGTAGCATTCTTAATCAGGATATTGATTTGGTAATGGGAGATAAGGAATTTTACCTTTATGAATCAGTATGGACGCAGAATGATGGCTACTCATGGTATGATGGTCCGGCTGGTAAGTATACTATTTCTACTAGAGGGCAGAATAATGACCTTTCATTCATAAAACGTAAAGAGTTTTCAGCGAACCTTAAGACGTCACTGTGGAATAGATTAATAACAGCAGATGCTTCATTTTTCATTAACTCTACTGAAGGATATTTGATTAATCAGCCCACTTTCTTCCCATCGCATCTTAATACAGGTTATCCGGCTGCATCGTTCATGGCAGTTATGAATTATAATAATAATCGCCGTATGGGTTTTGATTTTAGCGTGAATGCTAACAAGAATTTTGGGGAATTTGATTTGTCACTTGGTGTGTCAGGAACATATTATGATACCAAAATAACTAAACGTGATGAAATTTATGATGATGCTTATCGATATCGTAAGGGTAAACCAGTTGATGGCGTTTGGGGACTTCAAAGTGCAGGATTATTTCAAAGTGAGGAAGAGATAAAAAATAGTCCGGAACAAAAGCTGGGTAGCACAGTTCGACCTGGTGATATAAAATATGTAGACCAGAACGGAGATGATGTAATTGACGAGAAAGATGAAATTTATTTAGGTAAAGGAGGATGGTATGGATCGCCTTTCACGCTCGGCATTAACTTTACGGCTAAGTGGAAAAACTTTACGTTTTTTGCATTGGGTACAGGAGGATTCGGTGCTTATGGCATGAAAAATAATTCTTACTATTGGGTAGATGGAGATGATAAATATTCTGCTATCGTTCGTAATCGCTGGACTGAAGAGACAGCAGCTACTGCAACTTATCCACGCTTATCAGCTAAAAGTTCAAGTAATAACTTCCGTTCTTCAGACTATTGGTTGTATAAAACCAATCGTTTTGATTTGGCAAAAGTACAGATTACCTATGATTTACCTAAACGGGTATTGCGCAATACTTTCCTTCGTGAATTTTCTGCTTATGTAAGTGGAGCAAATCTGCTTACAATCTCAAAAGAGCGCAAACATATGGAGATGAACGTGGGGAGTGCACCGCAAACCAGATTCTATAATATTGGTGTAAAAGCAGTATTTTAATTAAAAAATAGAACAAATGAAACTAAGAAATATCATATTATCTACAGTTCTACTAGCTACATTTTCCGCTTGTGAGGATCTTTTTGAACCTGCTAAGGAGAACAATCGTGGTGTTGAGGAAATGCTTACAGATCCCAATTATGCAGTAGGTCTATTGGGATATGGTTATGCTATGTTGCCATACGAAAATACTAGTGTAAGTGATGTTGCTACAGATGATGCAGTAACCAATGATAAGGAAAGTAATTATTCCAAAATGGCTCTTGGCTCATGGGCATCAAACAACAATCCTATGGAACAGTGGCAAGCTCGTAAAGCCGCCATACAATATCTGAATACATTTTTGAGCATTGTTGATCAGGTGAGTTGGGCAAAAAATGAGGTGACCAATAAAATGTTTATTGATAAACTCAGTGGAGAAGCTTATGGACTTCGTGCACTTAATTATTACTATTTGCTAATGGCTCATGGTGGCTGGACAGAAGATGGTAAGTTATTAGGTGTACCAATGCTTCTTGAACCGGAAAGTACTACTTCTGATTTCAATCAAGCACGTGCTCCTTTCAGTGAGTGTGTACAGCAGATTTTTGAAGATTTGGAATTGGCATCCGAATTATTACCGCTAGATTATGAGAATATTGATAGTGATGCTGAAGTGCCTGCTAAATATAAAGAGATAGGTGCTCAGTTGGGAAACTATAATCTTGTTTTTGGTACTTATCAACGCGGTCGCCTTACAATGAGAATTGTTGAAGCTATTAAGGCGCAAGTAGCGTTACTTGCTGCTAGTCCTGCGTACAGAGAAGGTTCAGAAGTTACTTCAGAAACGGCTGCAAATTATGCAGCGGCAGTGTTGAACCGTATTGGCGGTGTAACAGGGCTTGATCCTAAAGGTCATACTTGGTATATGAATACGGAAGAACTTGACAATTTAGGTTCGGGTGAAGTTTCTGCTGAAATTCTTTGGAGAGGGAATAAAAGCATTGGAACGGAAGATTGGGATATGGGAATAAAGCAGGAAAAAGATAATTTCCCACCTACATTTTATGGTAGCGGACGTATCAATCCTACCCAAAACTTAGTAGATGCTTTCCCTATGGCCAATGGTTATCCTATCGCTGATAAGGCTAATAGCGGTTATTCGGAAAACGCTCCTTACACAGGTCGTGACCCTCGTTTGGAGAAATATATTTTGTTTAATGGTGCTGAATTTAAGGATAAGACTATTATTACAGGTCTTTATCCTGATGAGGATAATAAACAAGATAATGGTTTGAATCAATTGAATACCTCCACACGTACGGGTTATTATATGCGTAAGTTGTTACGTGAGGATTGTAACGCTAACCCGAATTCGCTGAATGCTAAGTATCATATTCCGGTTCGTATTCGTTATACGGAGATATTTCTTGCTTATGCCGAGGCTGCTAATGATGCTTGGGGACCGACAGGCAAGGGCGGTAATGCCTATAGTGCCTATGATGTGATAAAAGCAATTCGTGTCCGCGGTGGAGTGGGAACTGATAATGGAGATGCTTATTTGGAAAGTGTCAAAGGGGACAAAGACAAAATGGCCCAGCTCATTCGTAACGAACGTCGTATAGAACTTTGTTTTGAAAATAAACGTTTCTGGGACATTCGCCGTTGGAAAATGCCTTTGGACGAGAAAGCTAAAGGTATGCAGATAGAAAAAGCAGGTGAGAGTCTGAATTATAAGGTGATTGAAGTAGAAAACAGAAACTATAAAGATTATATGTACTACGGCCCTATTCCTTATAGTGAGATGTTGAAATGGAGTAATCTGCAACAAAATAAGGGATGGTAATCTCATAATTATAAAATGCAAAAAAGAATATGGAAATGAAATTATATAAATTGTTATCTACAATGGCCTTAGGAGGCTTGACATTTGCTTTTGCTTCATGTGAGAATGCAGATAAATCTTTTCCCGATTATGAGGGGGGGACCTCTGTGTATTTTGCCTATCAGTATCCGATACGTACAATAGTGCTCGGTAATGATGAAATAGTAGACAATTCTCTTGACCGTCAGCATAAGTGTGCCATTTATGCCACGATGGGAGGTGCATACGGAGGTAGAGATATTACTATAGATATTGCTGTGGACAATACACTTTGCGACAATCTCTTTTTTGAAGATGGGACATCGGTATTGCCTATGCCTTCCACCTATTACACACTAGCTGGAGATAAAATTTCTTACAATGGTGAACATTGGGGAAATGTAGAGGTACAACTCACTGATGCATTTTTTGCTGATGAAAAAGCATTAGGATGTAATTATGTTATTCCTGTGGTGATGAAAGGACAGACTGGTGCCGACCGAATTTTAACAGGCACTCCTCTGATTGAAGGCGATAAACCGGTGCGTACTAATTCTGATTATTGGAGTGTGTTGCCAAAGGATTATGTTCTCTATTGTGTAAAATATATGAACCCATGGCATGCTTCTTATTTGCGTCGTGGAATAGACAAAATTACAGAAAATGGAACGGTTACAACCTCTGAACGTCATGCTCAGTCTGTGGAAAAGGATGAAGTTTGTGGTATTACTACCCGTTCGTTAAACACAGCTGTTTTTCCTATTAGTACGACTTCTACTAATGGTACAACAGTGAACTGTGATTTGCTATTGACTTTCAATGATGATAACGAATGTACCATAACTTCGGGAACTACAGGAGTTTCGGCAACAGGCTCTGGAAAGTTTGTAGAAGATGGAGAGAAAAATTCTTGGGGAAATAAGGACCGGGATGCTATCTATCTCGAATACGATGTGGATTTCGGATTTAAACAAATTGCTACAAAAGATACGTTGGTGTTGCAAACACGCGGAACTAATAAGTTGGAGGTATTTGCTCCCAAGTATAAAGCTAATTAAATTTTGGAGATATGATTATGAAAAATAGCATAAATAAATATTTCGGTTTGGCTTTGTTGTTTATTTCAGCCTCCTGTGCCGACGATAAATTCGTCGATTTTAAGACGGAGAAACCAGAGAGCATAGCCCAATATGAGTATCTTAATGCGTATGACGCATTGAAAACATATATAGACCGTAGTACTCATCCTAACTTTAAGTTGGGAGTAGGGGTCGCAGCTAATGATTTTCTGAAAGGAGAAATGGTTCGTAGCGTAGCTGTTGCTAATTTTGATGAAGTAGTAGCAGGTAATGCTATGAAGTATGCATCCATTGTGGCAGATGATGGAAGTATGGATTTCGGTACAGTAACGAAGTTTGTAGAGGCGGCAAAAACTTCTGGGTTGACAGTTTATGGGCATACACTTTGCTGGCATTCACAGCAGAATAATAAGTGGCTGAATAGTTTGATTGCTAATAAGCCTAAGCCTGTTGATCCTTCTTCTGTAAATCGGGTGTTGCATATTGTAGCTGGTGAGCCCAAAGACAATGTGTGGGACTGGGAGATCTATTATGACTTAGATAACGTATTGGAAATAGGTAAACAATATACTCTTACTTTACGGATAAAGGGATCTAATCCTGGTGCATTTTCTTTTTGGCCGGGGATGAAAGATGGTTCCAATACCCATTATGGTTTTCCTGAATGTACTTCTGGTGAGGGCTGGATTGATAATACGATTGTTTTTACACCGACAAGCTCTATAGACCGATTAAGATTTTGTTTCGGTAAGTTAGGAGGGGATTTGTATTTTGATGACGTAGTGCTAAAAGCTGATGGCTCTGAAGCTAATCTTTTGGTAAATTCTTCTTTTGATGAAGATGATATTTCTCATTGGACAACAGTAAGTTGGATGGGCTTATCTTATGGTGTTGAAGAATTAGGAGAGTCTGGTTCTACTGTCTGGTTTGAAAGTATAATTACTAATGGTGATGCTGAAGGTGAAGATGTTTCTTGTTTCTATGCAACAGAAGATGGAAAAGGTGGACCATATGCTGCTCCGATAGGAGAAACTGGTACAGGTGCTGATGGCGTAGGACGTGCTTTTATTGTAAAGTCTGCTGATAATCCAGCTGAAGATCATAGCACTCAGTTCTTTGTTAAAGCAAATACTGTTTTAAAAGAAGGTGATATTTGTAAACTTTCATTTAAGTATAAGGCTGATAAAGCAGCCGGTTCAGATTCTCAGACACACAAGAAACCGGGAGAGTATATATTCTATGATGCAGGAGTTTCGGTTAATTTTACTACTCAATGGCAAAAATTTGAAAAGGAATTTACGGTTACAGAACAAATGGTAACTAATGAAGGTGTTCAGCCTTTCCAAACAATAGCATGGAATTTAGCCAAGTTTAAAGAGGCTAATACTTACTATTTTGATGATATTGAATTTGGTATTCAAAAGAAAGCTGAGGGTATTCCTTTGACTCCTGAAGAAAAGAAAGAAGTACTCACCAACGAGCTTGAGCGTTGGATAAAAGGCATGATGGAAGCTTGCGGAGGCTCTGTAACTGCATGGGATGTTGTGAATGAACCTATTTCAGGAGGTGGTGATGATGGTAATGGTAATTATGCTCTTCAATCAGCTACTAATCCGGATGATAATGGAGTAGGGGGACAGAACTTCTACTGGCAAGACTTTTTGGGCGATGATTATGTTCGTATTCCAATTAAGTTTGCCCGCAAATATTTTGCAGAAAATGGTGGTAATTCTGGAGATTTGAAACTCTTCATCAATGACTATAATTTGGAATCTTGGTGGGATAACAATAAAAAAGTAAAAAGTTTGATTAATTGGATTAAACGTTGGGAATCTGATGGTGAAACAAAGATTGACGGTATCGGTACACAGATGCATGTTAGTTATATTTTGAATGAGGCTGATCAGAAGAAACAGGAAGAATCTATTGTCAATATGTTTGAGTTATTGGCTGCAAGTGGTAAGTTGATTAAGATTACAGAATTAGATATGGGTATTGTGGAAAAAGCATTTGGAGAAGGTATCAAAACTGAATTGGTTACTTTTGAACAATATCAGAAAATGTCTGATTTTTACAAATTCATTATTCAGAAGTATTTTGAAATCATTCCGGTAGCGCAGCAGTATGGAATTACACAATGGGCTGCTACGGACAGTCCTGCAGATTCAGGTTGGAGAAAGGGACAACCTATCGGTCTTTGGGATTTGAACTATAATCGTAAACATACCTATGCTGGTTTTGCCGATGGCTTAGCTGGTAAATAATAGCATCTTATAGAAATAGGCGACGGAATTCGCAGAGCGAAATCGTCGCCTTTATAGCCTTTTGTCCGTTATTGGAAATTAGGTTAGTTAATTCAGTAAGATAATTGACAACCATGAAAAATATAGTAAATCTGCTTTTATTTTTGTTCGTATTTCTCTCGGCTTGTTCCGATGATTCGATACTAGAGGAGTTGAAACCGGAACCACCGAAATCGGATGTGGAAGAACCGAAACCCGATGATGATTCGGAAAATAGTGGAGATAATCAGAACAGTGTGTTACCCATTTTGAATGTGGTAGGTCGTTACCTGAAAAATGAAAAGGGAGAAATCATTAATCTGCATGGTTTCACGCAGACTTACAGTCCTTTCTTTAATAATAATGCTTGGAATGATTATGATGTGCAGGGCTGTCTCAATTATAATAAGAGTATGGTGGACGGAATTTTGGCTGCTGGATGGAAGTTTAATTTTGTTCGAATGCATCTTGATCCTTATTGGAGCGATGATCCTACTATGCAGTCTGTACGGTATGAGGGACACGAGCGCTTCTCCGAAACTCGTTTCCGGAAGTATCTTGATGAATTGTTTGTACCGATGGCGGAATATTTTATGTCCAAGGGCATGTACGTAGTGATGCGTCCGCCGGGTGTATGCCCCAACGAAGCACCCTATCAGGGGATTGAGTTAGGAGACTCTTATCAGCAGTTCTTGCTCAAAGTATGGGATATTGTTTCGCAACATCCTAAATTGAAAAACAATACTGGTGTAATGTTCGAACTTGCCAATGAACCTGTTAAGATAAAAGGCACGGACGGTACTTATGGCAGTACGGACGATGGGCATTTTCAGAATCTTCAACTCTATTTCCAAGCTATAGTAGATAAGATACGTGCTAATTGTCGTAATATTATCTGGGTACCGGGATTGTCCTATCAGTCGTCTTATGCCGGTTATGCTAAGCATCGTATTCAAGGTGAGAATATTGGTTTTGCCGTACATTGTTATCCCGGTTGGTATGGCAGTGATGCCGAGGAAGATAGTAGCGAAGGCATAGGTTCTTCTACTGGTGGAGGTTATGAAAGCTTCCAACGCGGTTGGGATGCTCAAGTAGGACCGGTGGCCGCTTTTGCTCCCATCATGGTGACCGAAATAGACTGGGCGCCCAAAAAGTACAATGCTACTTGGGGAAAGAGCATAACGGGAGTGGCAGGAGGAGAGGGCTTTGGGGCCAACTTCAAATATATTGCCGATAATTCAGGTAATGTATCCTGGCTTTTTTTTACCACGAGGTCACATGAATTGGCAGCTTTTAAAGATATACCGGGCACTTCCGGCAATTATACGTTTCTCAATGATCCCGAGGCTTGTCCGTGGGCTATGTACCATTGGTTTAAAGAGTATGCCGATGGTGTGGTGGTGAATGGTGCACCTGTAAGATTGGAACTTATGGGGCAAGAGGATACTTTGAACCTGCCGATGGGTGGGGTAAATTATCTTAAAGTACGTGCTGTTTATTCCGACGGCTCTACACGAATGGTTACAGCAGACGCTGAAATCAGCAGTTCTAACCCTTCAGTGCTGGCTGTGGAACGGGCGGGTAAACTGGTAGGAGTTACTCCGGGAAATGCAACTGTGACAATAAACTATCAGCATCCTGTGACGAGAGTTTCCAGTACACTGGCACTTGTAGTTACGGTTCTCCATCCTTTTTCATTGACGAAAGAAGCTTTTAATCCTTCTATCTGGGAAAAGGGCAGTTTTGATGAAAACACCCGTACGTTGATAACCGGACGATATGGTTTTGGTGGCTGGCAATTCTCTTCTGGACTGAATCTTTCTGCTTATCGCACGATTACTGTGGAATTGGGCAATGATAATACGAGCAGTGTCTCTTTTCGTATTTTTGACAAAAATAATTATTGGACGGAACCCGCAGCCTATGATTTCGGTTCATCACGTAAAGTTATAGTAGACCTGCAAAACATGAAAGACAAGAACGGAACAAGGATTGATCCTTCTCATTTATACATTGTCGGGTTTTGGTCTACTGGCAATAAGCCGATTATTATAAATCGGATAAATTTGGAATGATGTCCAGTTGCAATGACTGAAACATCTATTTTTTAATAATTAATAAACAAAAATTGACATGAAAAACAAAAATATACTGCTTGTATGTCTAACTGCACTGATTTTGGCTGCTTGTGGTACTCAAACAACTACAAAAAAGATACTTCCCTGAAAGATGTACTGGGTGATAAATTTCTAATCGGAGTTGCGCAGAACACAAGGCAATCGTCAGGTGTAGATACAGCTTCTGTAAAAATAGTGAAGCAGCACTTTAATGCTGTTGTTGCAGAAAACTGCATGAAGCACGCAATTATTCATCCTGAAGAAGACCGTTATGATTTTGGCCAGGCAGATGAATTTGTGAAATTCGGTGAAGATAAAATGGAATGTATATTACCGGACACTGCCTTATTGGGCATTCACAACTTGCACAGTGGTTCTGCGTAGACAAGGATGGTAAGAATGTTTCACCCGAAATTTTGCAACAACGGATGAAAGATCATATTAATGAAGTGTACTCGTAGACCAGCTGATCCATTGGTCTGTTAAAGTCGTTCTTTCGCGGGAAGGTACTGAACTGGAAGAATATTTGGTGTAGAATCCTCAGATACAATATATAATACGTGGCTGGGGCGTTGTTTCATTGTATTCTTAATGGGGGGAGGCTTCGATGGAGAGTTTAGAGAGATGATTAATGTAAATGTAACACAAAGGAGTCCGTAATACAAAGCTGATAACACTCAAAACGTAAGATTGCCCCCCTAAAGTAATGAAGAACCTTATGGGATAAACTAAACTTTTAGACAGTAGAATATAAATTTATAGAAATTGCATAAGAACTGTATACTTTTCTGAAATATGTAACATAAGCAAAAGAATCTGCAACAAATTTTGGAAAAGAAATTAGCGAAAGATGTTTTCCTTTGTAATATTGTTAAACCAGCTTCGCAATATAGCAATGAAAAGGATTATCACATTATTTGGCGCTTTTGCATTACTAACGAATCTTAATTCGTTCTCTTATGCACAAGCTCTTGAAGATTTCAAACCTTCAAGTGTAAACCAATTAGGGAAAGCGTACCCTCAGGTTAATTCCGAAGGGAGGGTACGTGCCCAACTTTATGCACCGGAAGCCAAAAAAGTACAGCTTGATATTGGTGGTGTAAAATATGACATGATAAAAAATGAGCAAGGATTTTGGACGGGAGAATCAGAACGTCAGCAAGAGGGTTTTCATTATTATCAGTTGAATGTGGATGGGGCATCTGTTCCAGATCCGGGTACGAAATATTTTTATGGTGCGGGGCGTTGGGGGAGTGGAATTGAAATTCCGGCACATGATGAGGATTTTTATGCTTTGAAAGATGTACCTCATGGTTTGGTGAGCGAATTGAACTACTATTCTAAAATTACACAGTCGTGGAGACGTTGTTTCGTGTATACACCAGCTGGATATGAAGTCAATACGGAGAGGCGTTATCCGGTGCTTTATCTTCAGCATGGCAGTTTTGAGGATGAAACGGGTTGGGGCAGTCAGGGTAAAGCGAATTTGATATTGGATAATCTGATTGCTGCGAAGAAAGCAGTCCCGATGCTGATTGTCATGGATAATGGTTATGCAACCAGGCCGAGCGAACAAACTCCTTTCCAGACAACGGTATTTGAGGAAGTGCTGATGCAAGAGGTCATACCAATGATTGATGAGAAGTTCCGTACATTGCCTAATCGTGAGAGCCGGGCTATTGCTGGTTTATCAATGGGGGCAAATCAGACAATGCGTATTGCCATGAATCATCCGGAGGCTTTTGCCTATTATGGTGGTTTTAGCGGTACATCCAACTATCCGAGTACGGAACCTTTGGATGCTGATACTTTTTTAGGTGGAAAATTTAAAGATGGGAAAGCGATAAACAGGCAATTCAAGTCTTTCTTTCTGGGTTTGGGGACTTCCGAGCCGGCTCCTTTTCCCGGTGTTGTAAAAGCTTTCAGGCAAATGTTGGATAAACAGGGGATTAAATATACCTATTATGAATCTCCTGAAACTGCACATGAGTGGCTGACTTGGCGCAGGGCGTTGCATCAGTACGCACAATTGCTATTTCAATAAGAATTTATATAAAGACGATAATTACATGTAGTTTAATACAAATATGAGAAAACAAAAAACTCTTTTACTTTTATGTAACTTGTTTTGTTGCATACTATTACCGCTGTCGGCGCAAAAGCCTGCAACTAATCCTGTGATTTATGCTGATGCACCAGATATGTCAATGCTGCGTGTGGGGGATACTTATTACATGAGCAGCACTACGATGCATATGTCTCCGGGAGTTCCTATTATGAAATCAAATGACTTGGTGAATTGGAAATTGGTGAATTATGCTTACGATACGCTTGCCAATATACCTACCATGAACTTGGATGACGGGAAAAATACTTATGGGCGTGGGTCGTGGGCGAGTTGTCTTCGCTATCACGAGGGAGTGTATTATCTCTCCACTTTCGCTCAGACTACGGGCAAGACATATTTTTATACCACTAAAAATCTTGAAAAAGGTCCCTGGAAGTGCACGGAATTCTCTCCCGCTTATCATGATCATTCTTTTTTCTTTGATGAGGACGGGCATATCTACATGATATATGGTAATGGGAAACTCTTTTTGGCGGAGCTGAAACCGGATCTTTCAGGTGTAAAGCCGGGTACGGAGAGGGTGCTGATAGAGAATGCCAGTGCACCGGCCGGAGATAATATCATGCTGGGTGCTGAAGGTTCACAACTTTTCAAGGTAAACGGGAAGTATTATCTTTTTAATATCACTTGGCCACGTGGCGGAGTGCGTACTGTGATTGTGCATCGTGCTGATAAGATAACTGGACCTTATGAAGGACGTGTTGTTTTTCAGGATCGTGGAATTGCACAAGGTGGGCTGGTGGATACACCGGATGGACGCTGGTTTGCTTATCTGTTTGAGGATTGCGGTGCGGTAGGTCGTATTCCTTATCTTGTTCCGGTTGAGTGGAAAGATGGATGGCCTGTTTTGGGTGTGGATGGACGTGCTCCTGCTAAGTTGGAACTGCCCGATAGCCGCGGACTCATTCCAGGTATTGTTGCTTCTGATGACTTCAATCGGAAGAAAGGAGAACGTACCTTGCCGTTGGTATGGCAATGGAATCACAATCCGGACAATTCTCTTTGGTCGCTTTCTGCCCGCAAAGGGTATTTGCGGTTGACAACAGGGCGGGTGGAAACATCTTTTACACAAGCTAAGAATATGCTGACACAACGTACTATTGGTCCTGTTTGTACAGGTTCAGTCAGTATGGATGTTTCAGGGATGAAAGAGGGAGACTTTGCGGGACTGTCTCTTTTCCAGCGTAAATATGGTCAGGTGGGTGTTAAGGTTATTGATGGAAAGAAATATATTGTAATGGTGAATGGTGAGAATGAGAAACCTATGGAGATAGAAAAAGTGCCATTGGAGCAGTCGGTGATTTACTTTAAGGCAGAATGCGACTTCAGGAACAGAGCTGATAAAGGCTATTTCTATTACAGTTTGGATGGTATTCGTTGGAAGGCTATCGGCAACGTCTTGAAGATGCAATATACCATGCCGCACTTCATGGGCTATCGGTTTGCTTTGTTCAATTACGCTACCAAGGAGACGGAAGGATACGTTGATTTTGATTATTTTAAGATAGAAGATAAGATTTCCGATTGTCGTTGGGCAGATGTCTGTTATGCGGATGACGAACTGGAAGGTCACAAGTTGGATATTTACTTGCCTGATACGGGTAAGTCATCTCATAAGGTGGTGGTACTTATTTATGGCAGTGCTTGGTTTGCTAATAATATGAAACAGAATGCCTTTCAGGTTTTTGGTAGGTCGTTGCTTGATAAAGGTTTTGCAGTGGTTTCCATTAATCACCGTTCAAGCAGGGATGCTAAGTTCCCTGCACAGATTAATGATGTGAAGGCTGCTATTCATTTCATTCGTGCTAATGCTGCCAAGTATAAGTTGGATACATCCTTTATTGGAATTACCGGCTTTTCATCGGGGGGACATTTAGCGTCTTTGGCGGGGACAACCAATGGTGTGAAATCTTATACTATAGGGGATAAAACGGTGGATTTGGAAGGTAATGTAGGGGAGTATTTTTCTTTTAGCAGCCGGGTGGATGCGGTCGTTGATTGGTTCGGACCGATAGATATGACACGGATGGAGAACTGTAATACCACTAAAGGGGCTAATTCTCCTGAAGCAGCTTTGATAGGTGGGATACCCGCTGATAATTTGGATATGTTGGCTCTTCTAAATCCCATTACTTATATAGATAAAAACGATCCTAAATTTATTGTTATTCATGGTGAAGCGGACACTGTAGTTCCCAATTGTCAAAGTATCTTTTTCTCTGAGGCTCTGAAGGCACAGGGACGTTTGGAAGAATTTGTTTCGGTTCCTGGCGGACAACATGGTCCTGTCACTTTCAATGAAAATACTTTCAAGAAAATGACAGACTTCTTTGCGAAAGAGGCCGGAATGTAGAGAATTTTAAACTGGATAAGGCCGATAAAATGTGATGACATTAAATGACTGCCGCATGATAGTTGGTATTTAGCTGTCATGCGGCAGCATATTTATCGGTGCAAGAGATAATTACAACTTAACCTTTATTCTTTTGCCTGTATAAGTTACAGTTTTACTGTTACCGTCTATGGTTTTCACTATGAATTGACGTTTTTGCAGCATGCCGTTGTATTCTCCTTTTCGTGCACCGATTGTAAGAATTCTACTGGCATTATCCCAATTCATTGGGATTTCGGTATAGGCTCCATTTTCGTAATTATAATTATCTCCTTCGTCTTCATAAAGGGTGAAACTACCGTTATTGCCAGGGTATATGCATAAGGTTAGATTGTCCCATTTTTTTTCACTTGTGTATTGTACTTCCGGTCCATATGGAACGATACTGCCGGCACGTACAAAGAGGGGGATGCGATTGAGTGTCGTGGAAACGGTAAGTTTCTGTCCGCCTTCTATGGCTTCATTGGTCCAATAGTTATACCATCGGGTATCAGCTGGTAGATAGACTTCCATACTTTTAGTTTGAGTGAAGTCGGTAAGTACCGGTGCTTTTGCTGTTTCTTTGTTATTACGGTCCCAGCCTTCATTTTCCTTTAATTTTTTTTGGTGTACTTCCGGAGTGTACTGTGCGTGAAGCACTGGTGCTACCAGAAATGCTTTGCCGAACATATATGCATTGTTTATATTCCATGTTTGTTTGTCACCAAGAAAATCCATGAAGAGTGCACGCATGAAAGTGGAGCGGTTGTGTGTTACATCCCAGGAAGTGGAATAGATGTAAGGCAGCAGAGTGTATCGTAGTTTGACCGCATCAACCAAGGCATCGTAAACCGGTTCGCCTTCTTTTGCCGTACCAATAGAACTCGCGGGGGACATCAGCGCCATGACTGCGCATCATTGGACAGAAAACACCAAATTGCAACCAGCGGACATAAAGCTCCTGATACATCGGATTACGGGTTGCACTGTTGTCTCCCCAACTTGTATTGTATGAACCGGCAAAGAAGCCACCGAGGTCTGAGTTCCAGTGAGGCATACCGGTCAGCGAGAAATTTAGCCCTGCTGTTATTTGTTTGCGGAACATATCCCAAGAGGATTGGACATCACCAGACCAAACATTGGAACCGTAACGTTGCTGCCCTAAGAAACCGGAGCGGGTCAGGATGATGACACGTTTATCTTGTGTTAGAGCACGTTGATGATCGTAAACACCGCCTACGCTGACGAGTGGATAGGCATTGCGTACACTGCGATAAGAGCCAAGACTGGTTTGGCGGTCAAAATCGCTTTCCTTGTGGTTAAAATGATCTGGCTCTGTCGAGTCCATCCACCAACCATCCATGCCGAGCTGGAATATTCCTTTATTGAGATGTTCCCAATAAATATCACGGGCTTTGGGGCTGTAAGCATCATATACACGTACTCCGGAAGGATATTCCAAGTTGGGCGGCCAACCGTCAACACCGGATTGCGGCCAGGTTTCGATGTCGAAGAGTAATCCTTCTTTATCCAAAGCTCTGTAAGGCTTGGTAGCAGGACCGAATGAGGACCATATGGAAATCATCATGCGGGCATTCAGAGCATGTACTTCGTCAATCATATCTTTGGGACGGCTGAAAGTAGGGTTCTGGAAATCCATGGCATTCCAGAGGTAGTTATGTCCCCAGTATTGCCAGTCTTGAATGATACAATCCAAAGGAATCCCCAACTCGCGATACTTTTTCACTACTCCTACTGTTTCTTCCTGACTTTTATATCGTTCTTTACTCTGCATGAAGCCATAACTCCACAAAGGCATCATTGGTACATCACCAGTCAGTGCACGTACTTCGGCTATAACTCCATCAGCAGAACCACCATACATAAAGTAATAGTCTATGCAATCGCCGATTTCGGAACGGAAGGAGGTTTCCTGTTCGTTGTCGGTATATGTAGTACCTGAGTAGTTATCCCAGAACACTCCGTAGCCTTTGGTAGATTGGAAAAATGGGGAAACGTCTTCCACATTGCCTTGGACCAGATGCTTAGTCATGCCACGTTGCATCATTTGCCCATTTTGCAACTGTCCGAGTCCGTAAAGACCTTCTTCTTTTTGCTTGTTGTGAAGCCTTGATAAACGCTATAGGTGGAGCGTCCGGCATCGTTAACAGGAGTAAAAGCCTTGACATTCTCTTGTTCAATAAGTAATGCGTCACCATTAGGCTTTGCATAAGTAATAATACCTGTTTGGGTGTTAAGAGTTACTGTCAGCGTTTGGCTTTTCATGACAATACAGCCATTTCCGGGAGTAGTAATTTTAATACCGGAGTTTTGAGGGTTTGGCAATGACAGAAAGACTTTCTTTTTTAACGCTTTTGCCTTGGGGCGTTTTTAAAACACGAAGGGTATTGGGACCGAACCACTGCATTTCTATATCGGTTTGTTTTCCGGAAATAGTAGTTTTAATACCAGATGTGGTTTTCTGGAATTCTTGTGCCCATGTCCATGACGTGAGCAGGCATAAAGCCATGATGATAATACTTCTTCTCATATTGATAATATGTTATATGTTTATATTATTTAACCTTGTACAGATTGGGTTGGGATAGTTCTTATTGTGTGTTATACCTTTTTTGAGGTGTGGTTACCTGGTCGGATATTAGAAACAATATTCCGGTAATTCCTACTTTTGCATTTTTCATGATACTTTGTTTTTATGTTTGAATAATACTGCAAAAGTAGGCTGAAACTATTTGGAAGATGATTACAAATGTTGCGGAAAGCAACACTCTCGTTGAAAAACAGGGTGGTTTATCGGTTTTTCCACTGATTTATGTATTGGGAAGGTCGCATGCCAAATTCTTCCTGAAAACATTTACTTAGATAACTGGAAGTGTTGAATCCAACAAGGTCGGCAACTTCGGCAACAGTGTAGCCTTCTTTCAGGAGTTGGGCTGCACGTTTTAGGCGGATGGATCGGATGAAATTAGTAGGTGTTTTTCCTACCACTGAAATAAGCCTTCGATATAACCCGGTACGGTCCATTCCCATATCACGACTCAATACTTCCACTGAATATTCGGGATTGTCAAGATTTTGTTCTATATATTGCAGTACTTTGCGAAGAAAGGTTTCATCGGCAACCGACAATAAAGAATTGTCGGAGGTTGGCTTTCGGGCTGTTTTGAGCTGCTCTTTCCGCTTCTCTTGTTGTTCCAGTAATTGACGCATATTAACCAATAATTCTTCCTGTGTCCATTCATTCTCATCCGATGATAAAGGGGAGAGTATACCTTCTGAAAGCTGGTTGATTAATTTTTTCAGTTCCGTGGCATGGTTTCGGACTTCCTCAAGTTGCAGTTTGTCTTTCCCTTCATTCATATATTTCAGCATACTGTCTAAAGGGGATATTATTCGGTTGACAGGCTCTTTCAATTCTTCATTGACATTCTGTAAGAAAGTAGTTTTCATCTCATCCAATTTTTCTTTTTGGTCACGCAACAGCTTCCGGCGCTTGCGTTGTATATATATAAGGATGAAGAGTAAGATACTTCCTGAGATGAGCAGAATGTAAAATATGTAAGCATATGTCGTTTTCCAGAATGGAGCTTTTACTGTAATCTTCATTTCTGCATATTTATTTGACCATATTTCATTATTATCGGCTGCTTGTACCCGAAAAGTATAGGTTCCGGGTGGAATGTTGGTATAGGTAGCATATCCTTTACCGGCAGAAGAACGGATTTCTCTTTCAGAATGATCAATACCTGTTAGCTGGTAACGATAGTACGTTTGCGTGGGATTGATATAGTTTAAAGCGGAAAATTCTAAAGAAAAGAAATTCTGGTTATGTTTCAATGTGATTTCCTTAGTTTGAGCTATAGGGTGAGACAATATTGGATTACCATTGTAATTTTTGCCTTTTTCTACTTGTTCTCCTAATAATTTGAATCCTGTAAATAAAGGGCTTGAATATGGTTTGTCTGTTACAGTCGGAGATATTGTGAATTTGTTAAAACCATTGATACCACCCCAATAAATTGTACCGTCGGTTGCTATAAAAACAGAGCGTTCGCAGAACTCGTCCGTTATTACACCGTCATATTGATTGAAATTGGCAAATGAATATGATAATGGTTCTTGAAGATTATTTGCTGTAATACGCGTTATCCCATTGGAAGTGGATATCCAAATTATATTATCTTCGCTCTGAATAATGGACCGTATGGAATTGTTGACTAATCCGTCAGTTGTATAGAACGTTTTTTGTTGTTCGGTATTCGGGTTCCATAGCAATAATCCGTCTTCCAGGCCAATCCATATTTGTTTTTGATTATCTGTTAGAATAGAATTACATGTATGGGAAGTAGGGAAAAAACGGTATTTTTTCCTTTTTTATAATTATAGATGAACAGCCTTTTTGCCCGATACCTGCTAGGCAGTCTTTTTTCATAGGGAATCAGTTGGTAAACTGTAAAACTACTTATTTCAGGTACTTCTGCAACTTTTTCAAATTTTTCAGTAGTAGGGATAAATCTACCGAACCCTTGATTGTCGATACATAAATATAGTGTTCCGTCTGACAGTTCTATGGCGGAACGGATGGTGTGTCCGGGTAATATATTCTGTTTGATTATACCGTTTGGCATTATACAAACTAACCCTTGTCCGGTAGTTCCCAGCCAGATGCGTTGCTGGCTATCTTTTAGTAAAACATTGCAATGAACAGTGGATAATTCCTGTGAGTATGAGATTAAATTGCCGTCGGCAAGAGTATAATAAAACAAACCTTTCTTTGTACCTACTAATATGTTTTTTTTATCTGTTGTAAAACACGTTACGGATATGTTTACGTCTTTGGCGGTTGGAAACAAACTGTTACCTATATTTTGAAAACGGAAACGATTAGGATGATAATAGAGTATTCCCCGGTCCAAAGTGCCTAACCACATACCTCCTTGATTGTCATTATAGAGTGTGCTCACTTCTGTATTTATAGTGCGTCCGTCTACTAATTTGAGGTTAGGTATATATTGTTTATTTATCAGTCCGGCATCAATGTTCCATAATCCCATATAGCAGCTGACCCATATGCTACTATCTTTATCGATGGACAGACTGTTTAGCCGATAGTCTGTCTGAAATACAATATTCCATTTTTTTTTGTTGTTATATCGTAATTCAGCATTACTCCTCCTTGGCTTCCGTTACGCAATTGATAAAAAGTATTGTTACCGGGTACTACATAGGAAGTATTTTCGTATTTCCCTTTAGGAAGTTCATCCGGTAGCTTTTGCCTGTATATTTCTTGATGTGATTTAAGATTATAGCAAATCAACAAACCGGAACGGTAAAAAAGGTATAATTGGTCTTCCAGTACACCAAGATCATAGAGTTGATCAGTAGTGTTACCTGTTGAAGATGCATAAGGCAAAAAATGTTTTTACCTTCATATTATTTTTTGTCTACAAGGATTAGTTCGTCTTTATCATTTATAATCCATATATTTTTAGCCTTATCCATGAAGAAATTTTTTATAGGAGAACTGATACCCCATGTGGCGAGTAGACTGTCCGGTTGTTCCACAAGACATTCATGCTTTATATCTACAACCATAAGTTGATATTGGTTCTTGATCCACATATATCCGTGGGAATCTATGTATTCGTGATGGAAACCTGAATATGCAGACAGTGGGCAAAAATGTTTTTGATTATAGTGTAAATAATTGAAATCAGTTCCGTCGTATAAGTTTAATAAGCCTTCAGTGATTATCATCATGCGACCGTCCGGTAATTGGGTAATGTTGCGTACTCTGTTTCCACCTAAACCTTCTGTCCCCTTGATCGGAGTAAAAACACAGTATTTCTCTGCGATGGCAGGTAATGAAAGAAATATAAAAAATATAGTGATTATGTGTTTCATAGGATGTGTTTTCTATTGAAGGCAAATTTATGGAAACTTTCGTTATGCCTGATAATTTCTGTAGGTTTTTTGACGAAATATGGTTTTATGATGGATTTTAATGTTTTTAAAAGAAATATATATGTAAAAAAGCCAATTTGTAACATAGGCGAAAGTTTCTGCAACATAATCGGAATGTAATTTGATAAAGGATGCTTTCCTTTGCAAATATATAGTTAACTAAAAAATTAATCTAAAAAGAAAATGGTAAAACATATCTTGTTTTTTGTGTGTTTGTTTGGACCTGTGTGTTTGCATTTGGCGAAGAAAATAAGTTGTATGGTCCGGATGGAAAATTGTGTGTAATTGTGTCGGATGAAGGGGAGTGCCTTCTTACAGTGTACTATATGAAGGTGTCACTTTCCTTCAAAAATCTCCATTAGGAATAGAAACAAATCTTGGGGACTTTACTCAGCAGATGGCATTAACTCACGTTGGTCAGCTTTCATCTGTCAATGAAGAATATCAGCTTCTTACGATTAAGAATAGTAATCCGCAATATCAGGCAAATGTGCAGACTTACACATTCTCCAAAGGAGGAAGAAAGATATATGATATCGTTTTCCAAGTTAGTAATCATGACATAGCATTTAAATATCGGGTTTATTCACAAGATAATATATTGTGTTGTATTGTAAAGAAAGAGGCTACAGGATTTGTGCTTCCTGAAGGTAGTACGACTTTTCTTTGTCCGCAGGCAGCTCCGATGGGGGGATTTGCAAGGACATCTCCTAGTTATGAAACAAGTTATACAGTAGACGATGTGACAGGGAAAAACGGTTGGGGAAATGGTTATACTTTTCCTTGCTTGTTCAAGAATGAAGATAAAGGTTGGATCTTGATTTCAGAAACCGGAGTGAGTAGTGCTTATTGCGGAAGCCGCTTGTTGGGGAAAGAAAATGGATTGTACACAATCGGTTTTCCACAAGAAGGTGAATATAATGGAAATGGAACAGTATCACCGGGTATATTTGCCGGGTGAAACTCCTTGGCGTACCATCACTGTTGGTAAAACATTGGCACCAATAGTTCTACTGTTATGTTTGATGTGGTAAAACCGTTATATGAAGCTTCGCAGGAATTCCAGTATGGATGCGGTACATGGAGTTGGATTATTGGTGGTGATAATAGCATGAACTATGATGAACAAAAACGCTATATTGATTTTAGTGCGGATATGGGGTATAGCTCCGTATTGGTCGATGCGCTATGGGATACTCAGGTAGGACGGGACAAGATTGCTGAATTGGCTGATTATGCTGCATCTAAAGGGGTGGCACTTTATCTTTGGTATAACTCCAACGGGTATTGGAATGATGCTCCTCAATCTCCGAGAAGTATTATGAATAATATAATTATGCGTCGGAAAGAGATGAAATGGATGCAAAGTATAGGTATACGAGGTATAAAAGTTGATTTTTTCGGCAGCGACAAGCAGGTAACCATGCAGCTTTATGAAGATATTCTTGCAGATGCCAATGATTATGGACTGATGGTTATTTTTCATGGTTGTACATTACCCCGCGGTTGGGAACGGATGTATCCTAATTTTGTAGCTTGCGAAGCTGTACTTGCCAGTGAAAATCTGCATTTCTCTCAGGGCAGTTGTGATGCCGAATCATTTAATGCTTGTTTACATCCGTTTATACGAAATACGGTGGGAAGTATGGATTTCGGTGGCAGCGCTTTGAATAAATATTATAATGCGGAGAACAAACCGGGTGGCAGTCGTCGTGTAACTTCCGATGTGTTTGCGTTGGCTACGGCGTCCTATTTCAAAGTCCTGTACAGCACTTCGCTTTAGCTCCTAATAATTTAGCTGATGCTCCTGTTTGGGCTATGGATTTTATGAAGACCATTCCTTCAATTTGGGATGAGGTGAAGTTTATTGATGGTTATCCTGGAAAATACATATTGCTTGCCCGTCGCCATGCGGATAGCTGGTACATTGCCGGAGTGAACGCACAGAAAGAGCCATTGAAGTTAAAAGTAAAACTTCCTATGATTGAAGTGGGAAAAGAGGTGAAACTTTATAGTGATAGTAAAGATTTGGAGGGGAATTTGCAGACTGTAAGGTTGAACAGAAAGCAAGAAGTGCAAATCACTATTCCTTGTAATGGGGGGGGGGATGGTGATAGTTAGCCGATAGTATAAGTATATTAGTCTATATATAAAAAAAATAATATGAAGTCTATATTGAATTTATTAAGTATCAGAGAATATATAATGGGTGGGATATCCTTGTTGTTTGCAGGAGTTGTGCATGGGCAGAATCCGATAGTACAGACTTGCTATACTACTGATCCGGCACCTATGGTTCATGATGGTACGTTGTACGTCTATACGGGACATGATGAAGATAAGGCAGATTTTTTCTGGATGCAGGAATGGAGGGTCTATTCTACGAAAGATATGGTGAATTGGACCGATCATGGCTCTCCACTTGCTATTGAATCATTTGATTGGGCGGATGACCGTGCCTGGGCAGCCCAATGTATTGAACATAATGGGAAATTCTACTGGTATGTTTGTCTGCGTTCCAAGTTAACCAATACTATGGCTATTGGTGTAGCAGTAGGTGATTCTCCACTTGGTCCTTTTAAAGATGCTATCGGTAAGCCGCTTTATGATGGCAGTTGGGATTTTATTGATCCTACTGTTTTTGTTGATGATGACGGGCAAGCCTATCTGTATTGGGGAAATCCGAATATCTATTACGTGCAGTTGAATGATGATATGATTTCTTTGAAGGGTGAAGTGAGGAAAATGGAGCAAACTATTGAAAGCTTTGGAGCCCCTAATCCGGATAAACGTATAAAAGGTAAAAAAGTACAAGGATATTTATACAGAGGGACCTTGGCTTCATAAACGTAATGGAAAGTATTATTTGCTTTATGCAGCTGGGGAATACCCGAGCATATTGCATATTCAATGGGTAGCACTCCTTTGGGACCTTGGAAATATATGGGAGAAATTATGCCGTTGCAGGATACGGGTTCATTTACGAACCATTGTGGAGTGACGGATTATAAAGGAAATTCTTATTTCTTTTTACCATACCGGAAAATTACCCGGAGGAGGAGGTTTTGGGCGTAGTGTGGCTGTGGAGCAGTTTAAGTATAATGAGGACGGTACGTTTCCTATAATTAATGCAACGCGTGAAGGGGTAAAACCGGTCGGAACACTTAATCCTTATGAAAGGGTAGAAGCGGAAACCATTGCTTTCTCAGAAGGAGTGAAATCGGAACCTAATGCAAAAACTGGCATATACATATCAGATATACATAATGGTGATTATATAAAAGTGCGTGAGGTGGATTTTGGAGATCAATTACCAAAGAGTTTCGTAGTGTCAGTTGCCAGTGCTCTTCGTGGCGGACGGATAGAAGTTAGAGCTGATAGTATCGGTGGAACTTTGATGGCGGAAATAGCGGTCCCCCATACCGGTGGTTGGGAATGTTGGAAGGATATGAAGACTACTGTGAAAACTCCGGTGAAAGGTATACATGATGTTTATTTCGTATTTAAGGGAAGAAAAGGATGTAAACTGTTTAATTTTGATTGGTGGAAATTTTACAGGGAAGATATGATGGTACAAGATGTGAGAAATGTTACACAAGTAGCTCCAACCAATATCTCTGGGTGTGAATATCCTCGTTTGGATGCCGAACATTGTGCCTATTTCCGTTTTTATGCTCCGCAGGCAAGTAAGATTCAGGTGGATTGTTGTGGAAAGAAGTATGATATGCAGAAAGATACAGACGGCTTTTGGACAGTGAAAACGGATCCGCTTGTTGTGGGATTCCATTATTATTTTTTAATAGTGGACGGTGTGTCTGTTGCCGATCCGTCTAGCTATACATTCTTCGGATGTTGTCGTATGGCAAGCGGTATAGAAGTTCCCGAAGGAAAAGAAGGTGATTATTATCGTCCTCAACAAGGAGTGCCCCATGGGCAGGTCCGTTCTTGTACTTACTATTCGGAAACGAAGAAAGAGTTCCGTCGTTGTATGGTATATACACCGGCAGAATATGAAACTAATGTAAAAAAACGTTATCCTGTGCTTTACTTGCAGCATGGTATGGGAGAGGATGAAACGGGCTGGTCTACACAGGGATATATGCAACATATAATGGATAACCTGATAGCTTCCGGGCAATGTGTACCGATGCTTGTTGTTATGGATAGCGGTGATGTAGAGGCTCCTTTTTCTCCTCGGGAAGGCAAGGATATGAATGAGGAAAGAGCTTTGTACGGTGCATCTTTTTATGGAGTGATGCTGGAAGATTTAATTCCTATGATTGATAGAACATTCCGAACGTATACGGATCGTGAGCATCGTGCCATGGCAGGATTGTCATGGGGAGGCCATCAGACTTTCAGTACAGCTTTGCCTAATTTGGATAAACTTTCTTATATTGGTGCGTTTAGCGGAGCAATCTTTGGACTTGACGTGAAAACTTGTTATAATGGTGTATTTGCTGATGCTGGCAAGTTCAATAAAAAAGTGCACTATTTATTTTTGGGATGTGGGACGGAAGAACAGTTTGGAACGAAACAACTTGTAGATTCTTTGCATGAACTCGGGATTAATGCAGAATATTATGAGTCACAAGGCACGGGGCACGAATGGCTTACATGGCGACGTTGCTTGCGTGAATTTGTTCCTCATTTATTTAAAAAGTAAATCTATATGTAACTTTAAATTTATATGGGAAACACACAAAAAATAAAAATGGCTCTAGCTATTTTGTTATTATCTCAGATGATGGTTTTCGGACAGACAGCAATACCTTTGGTCTATGACAAAGAGTATACAAATGATAACTTTCAGCTTCCTGGGATACTCCCAATAGATAAATTGCCGGAGATAGCCACTCTTCCTGATCCTTTTGCATGGGCTGATGGAAGCGGGCGTTCAACAGATTTCAAGGATTGGAAGAGGCATCGTTTTGAGATAGCCCACCAATTGCAACATTATGAATTGGGAATGAAGCCTGTTACTCCAAGAGATAGTATAGAGGCTATTCTAAATAACGATACATTGCGGGTTATAGTGCATGAAAATGGCGAGGTACTGCTATTGACTGCTCCTATTAAGTATTCTGAGGGCAATGGCCCTTTTCCTGCTATTATTGGGATCGGCAGATCTACAGGGGCTCTTCCGGAGCAGTTGTTTGATAAAAGAAAAATAGCGCAGATCACATTTGATTTTACACAAGTCATGTCTCATACACAAAAGCGTGGTAATGAGCCGATAAATCGTTTATATCCGGAGCAAACGGAGATGGGATCTTATTGTGCATGGTCATGGGGAATTAGCCGATTGATTGATGGATTGGAAAAGGTTGAAAAAAAATCGCGTATTGATCTTTCGCATTTGGCTATATCCGGTTGTTCATTTGCCGGTAAAATGGCATTGTTTGCAGGGGCTTTTGATGAGCGTATTGCGTTGACTATTGCCCGAGAGCCCGGTGGCGGAGGGGTTAATGCCTGGCGTGTTTCGGAAACTTTAGAGAATGTGGAAACTTTGGGGCGTACCAACTATGCATGGTTTCTGGAAAGTATGCGCCAATTTGCAGGTAAGAATGTAAACCGCTTGCCGATTGATCACCATGAACTGGCAGCATTGATTGCTCCTCGTGCTTTGCTGGTACTTGGAAATACAGATTATGAATGGTTGGCAGAAGAGTCGAACTACGTATCTTGCCAGGCTGCACGAATGGTATGGAAGGCTTTTGGCATAGAAGATCGTATGGGCTTTTCTATTCAGGGAGGTCATATGCATTGTATGTTGCCGAAGAGTCAGTATCCGGAAGTGGAAGCTTTTATTGATAAATTTCTGTTGGGTAAAACAGATGTAGATACATTTGTTACGAAAGCGGATATGTTTGAGGATATGGACTATTTGAAATGGATGCCTTGGGCAAATGAGATAGAACGTTTAGGCGAAGAGAGGTTGCCTTATACCAAAGGTGCTTTTGCAACGAGACGCTATCGTAATCTCTTTGCGGAATTGGGCTATAAGCAAAAGGACATTGATAAAAAGTTGAAATCGGTATTCGAAAGTGTTTTTTATGGACCGGATAAGGTCTATTTTGAAGTGGGGGATTCAATGGCTTATATCAGTGACATAAAAAATCATGATGTACGTACAGAGGGAATGTCTTATGGATTAATGATTGCCGTTCAGTTCGATAGGAAAGATATTTTCGATCGTTTATGGAGGTGGAGCAAGAAATATATGCAGCATCAGGAGGGACTGCTAAAAGGTTATTTTGCATGGAGTTGTCAGACGGACGGCACGCGTAATGCTCAGGGACCGGCGTCTGATGGAGAACTTTATTATGTAACATCACTTATTTTTGCTTCTAATCGTTGGGGGAATTCAACAGGGATTAATTATCTTGCCGAGGCTCAAAATATATTGAATTGCTCGATGCAGAAAATTGGTATGGAGCGTGTTGCCCCTTTGATTAATTTGGAACATCAGTTGATAACATTTACGCCGGATCCTTTTGGAGGAAGATTTACGGATCCTTCCTATCATATTCCAGCATTTTATGAGGTATGGGCCAGGTGGGCAGAAGATGGTAGAAGTGAATTTTGGCGGGTATGTGCCCGGAAAAGTCGTGAATATTTGCATAAAAGTATTCACCCTGTAACAGGGCTTAATCCTGATTATAATAACTATGATGGCACATTGCTTGGCAGTAAACGGGTTATAGGAGATGCTTTTCGTTTTGATTCATGGCGTGTACCTATGAATATAGCATTGGATTATTCATGGGCATGTGCGGACAGAAAATGGCAGCAAGAATATGGAAATAAGATACAGAACTTTTTTTATTCCCAAGGTATAGATAGCTTTGTAGATCAATACAATGTAGATGGTACAACGGTGACAGAACTGCTGGGTGCCGGAGGGTATAAGAAACTGAGACATTCTTTGGGATTGGTTGCTACTACGGCTGCGGTTTCATTGGTTTGCACACATGATAAGAGCCGGGAATTTGTCGATCGTTTATGGAATGCCAAACACGTGCCTTACGATGACGGTTATTTTGACGCTTATTATGACGGATTACTTCGTTTGTTTGCTTTTATGCATTTGAGCGGGAACTATCGGATTATATTTCCTCAAGGACATTAATTATTGTAAAATTGAAAAATAGAAATGAAAAATAGAGTGATTGATTTATTACTGGTATACCTTTTTTTTTTAGGGAGCTGCTTAACTATGCATGCGCAAGATAAGGATTTTCATATTTATTTGGCTTTCGGGCAGTCTAATATGGAAGGCAATGCACGTGTGGAACCGCAGGATAGTATAGGTATAAGTGAACGTTTTTTGATGATGTCTGCTGTTGATTGTCCTGAGCGCGGAAGGGTAAAAGGAGAGTGGTATAAGGCTCTTCCGCCGTTGTCTCGTTGCCATACGGGATTGACCCCATGTGATTATTTTGGACGTACTATGGTTGATAATTTGCCTTCGAATGTCAAAGTGGGTGTTATCAATGTGGCTATCGGGGGATGTCGTATTGAGTTGTTCGATAAAGAGAGCTGTGCAGAGCACATTGCTACTCAACCGGATTGGCTGAAAAATATCGTGAAGTCTTATGATAATAATCCGTATGCTTGGCTCGTAGATTTGGCAAAGAAGGCACAGAAGGACGGGGTGATTAAAGGTATTCTGGTGCATCAGGGTGAATCAAATACAGGTGACAAAGAATGGCCAGAAAAACTAAAAGGCGTTTATGAGAACTTATTGTCAGATTTAAACCTGAAAGCGGAGGAAGTGCCTCTTTTGGTCGGAGAAGTGGTACATGCTGACCAAAAGGGTATCTGTGCAAGTATGAATGACATTATAGATACACTGCCACAAGTAATCTCAACGGCGCATGTTATTTCATCTGCCGGTTGTCCGGCAGCAGGGGACAATCTGCATTTCACCGCTCGCGGATATCGTATGTTGGGTGCACGTTATGCTGAAACAATGTTGCAGTTGTTGGGATATAAGGCAATGATAAACAAGCAGGAAGCAACCCGAATGAAATTATGGTACTCGGCACCGGCACGTCGCTGGGTAGAAGCGTTACCGGTGGGGAACTCTCGTTTGGGCGCTATGGTTTACGGTGGTACAGATAAGGAAGAAATTCAGCTTAATGAAGAAACTTTTTGGGCAGGCGGTCCTTATCGCAATGACAATCCGAAAGGAAAAGAGGCTTTGGCTAAAGTACGTGAGCTTGTGTTCGCCAACCGTCTGTCGGAAGCACAAAAAATGATAGATGAGAATTTTTTCACCGGACAGCATGGTATGCGTTTTCTCACCATGGGCAGTTTGTTCATTAACCAACCGGAACATAAGAATGTTGAAAACTACTATCGTGAACTGGATATAGAAAATGCCGTAGCTGTTACTCGATATATGGTAGATGGGGTGACATATACACGTACAGTCTTTTCATCGTTCGCCGATAATGTAATTGTTGTGCGCATGGAGGCTGATAAGCCGAAGGCGTTGAACTTCGATTTGAGTTATAACTCGCCTTTGAAACATGTGGTAATGGCTAAAGGGAATGAGCTGGTAGTGAAATGTGAAGGTATGGAGCAGGAAGGAATTCCTGCAGCATTAAATGCTGAATGCAGGGTATTGGTGAGACATAATGGAAAGTCTGGAAAGTCGAATAAGTCTGTGGTTGTAGACCAAGCTACCGTGGCTACTCTTTACATATCTGCTGCGACAAACTTCGTAAACTATCATGATGTGGGCGGTAATGCTTCGAAACTTGCTTCTTCCATTCTGAAACGTGCAGTAAAAGTTCCGTATGAGCAAGCTCTTGCCAATCATATAGCTGCCTATAAGGAGCAGTTCGATCGTGTGACGTTTTCCATACCTTCTACCGAAACATCTACGTTGGAGACTGATAAACGGGTTGTAGCTTTTGGTGAAGGAAAAGACCTGAACCTTATAGCATTGATGTTTCAGTATGGCCGTTATTTGCTTATTTCTTCTTCGCAACCCGGTGGACAGCCCGCCAATCTGCAAGGTTTGTGGTGCAATAGCGTATATGCTCCTTGGGATAGTAAATATACGATTAATATTAATACGGAAATGAATTACTGGCCTGCCGAAGTAACAAACTTGTCGGAAAACCACCAACCGCTTTTTGATATGGTGAGCGACTTGAGTGTAAATGGCAAGAAAACTGCTGAAACTGTTTATGGAGCACGTGGCTGGGTGGCTCATCACAATACGTTTGTGGCGTGCTTGTGGTCCGATAGATGCTGCCTATTTCGGAATGTGGCCAAATGGAGGAGCTTGGCTTACACAACACTTATGGCAACATTATCTTTTCACTGGTGACAAAGAGTTTTTACGTCGCTATTATCCTGTAATGAAAGGTGCGGCAGATTTCTATTTAAGCCATTTGGTGAAACATCCTCAGAACGGTTGGTTAGTAACGGCTCCTTCCGTATCGCCTGAACATGGATATGCCGGTTCTTCCATTACTGCAGGATGTACTATGGACAATCAGATAGCTTTTGATGCGCTTTATAATACAATGCTCGCAGCTCGTATATTAGGTGAATCCCAAGCATATCAAGATTCCTTGGCCGTTGCTTTTAAGCAGTTGCCGCCTATGCAGATAGGACGTCATAATCAGATTCAGGAATGGCTGATAGATGCCGATAATCCTCGTGATGATCATCGGCATATTTCACACCTCTATGGTTTGTATCCAAGCAATCAGATATCACCGCGGCTTCATCCCGAGCTTTTCCAAGCTGCTAAAAACACACTTTTGCAGCGGGGTGACGCAGCGACAGGTTGGAGTATCGGTTGGAAAATAAATTTCTGGGCACGTATGCTCGATGGTAATCATGCTTATAAAATTATAAAGAACATGCTTCGTATTCTTCCGGGCGACGACAAAATGCGGGAATTTCCTGAAGGCCGTACCTATCCCAATTTGTTTGATGCACACCCTCCTTTCCAGATAGACGGTAATTTCGGCTATACGGCAGGTGTGGCTGAAATGTTGCTGCAAAGCCATGATGGGGCAGTACAATTGCTTCCTGCTTTGCCGGAGGAGTGGAATGAAGGAAGTATCAGTGCTTTGGTAGCTCGTGGCGGTTTTGTTGTTGACATGCAATGGGAAGGAGCGCAACTGCTTAAGGCTAAGGTACATTCACGTATTGGTGGTGTGTTACGTATTCGCAGTTATGTTCCTTTGAAGGGTGATGGCTTGAAACCGGCAGAGGGTGATTGTCCGAATATGCTATATGCGCCGGCTGAGATTGCAGCACCTTTGAAATCGGAGAAACTGAATGCACTTCAATTGCCTGTACTTTATAAAGTTTATGAATATGATATAATGACAGAGCCTGGTAAGGAGTACATGTTTGAAAGGACTACACTGAATTGATAAAGTACTATAAGCATAAATAATTACTTATGAATTTAAAGAAAATAACTGTTCCTTTAGTTTTGCTAATCCTTTCATTGGGAGTAAGTGCACAGCAGCAGGAAACTTTTAACAATCCGGTGATTAATGCGGATGTACCTGATCCTTCAATGATAAGGGTCGGAGATTACTACTATTTAGTGAGTACTACTATGCACCTGATGCCGGGGTGTCCCGTAATGCGTTCAAGAGATCTGGTGCATTGGGAGACTATTAGTTATGTATTCCAAAAATTAACCGATTTGCCCCGTTATGATTTGAAAGAGGGGACTGTATACGGTCGTGGACAGTGGGCATCAAGCATCCGTTATCATGACGGGCGGTTTTATGTGTGGTTCTCACCTAATGATGAGCCTTATCGCGGTTACATTTATACGGCTGAAGATCCGGCAGGTGAGTGGACTTTGGTTTCTCGTCCGCCTCATCATCATGATGCTTCTTTGCTGTTTGACGATGATGGTAAAGTCTATCTGTTTTATGGCACTGGGCAATTGCGTCAGCTTAAGAGCGATTTTAGCGATGTGGAATCTGGAGGGATAGACATGAAAATATTTGAACGGGATGCCGATGAGCAAGGTTTGTTGGAAGGTAGCCAGGCATTCAAACATAATGGCAAGTATTATTTGCTGATGATTTCTATGGATTGGAGCATTCCCGGAAGATTACGTCGTGAGGTATGTTATCGGGCTGACAAAATTACCGGTCCATATGAGAAAAAGGTTATTCTTGAAACGGAGTTTCAAGGATATGGTGGCGTGGGACAAGGTTGTATCGTGGATTCACCGGATGGAAACTGGTACGGGTTTATTTTTCAGGACCGGGGAGGTATAGGACGTGTGCCGACTTTGATGCCTTGCCACTGGGTAGATGGTTGGCCTGTGTTAGGTGATGCCGAGGGACGTGTACCCGATTCTATGGTTATGAAAACTTTCCCGGATGAATGTAAAGGCAGCATTATGGGGAGTGATGACTTTAGTAATACCAGGTTGAGCCTTAACTGGCAGTGGAACCATAACCCGCTGGATGATTGCTGGTCGCTGACCGAACGTTCCGGTTTCTTGCGTCTGAAAACAGGACGGGTGGTGGACAATCTGTTTTTGGCTCCTAATACTTTGACCCAGCGTATGAGTGCTCCAAAATGTAGCGGAATGGTAGCAATGGATGTGTCAAAGATGAAGGATGGTGATGTGGCAGGATTTACGGCTTTTAACGGTTTGTCCGGAGTGCTTGCCGTAGTAAAGGAGAACGGAAAGAAACATCTTGTGATGTCTGTCCAGTCTGTCAGTCTGTCGGATAAGGAAAAAAAAGTTACCGATGTGAAGATAGAAGAGAAAGAACGTATAACTTGTAAGAAAGATTTTGTTTATCTTCGCATTGACGGTGACTTTGCAAACAAAAAAGATGAGGCTACTTTCTATTATAGCTATGACAATGAAGAGTGGAAGCAGATAGGGGAACCTTGTAAGATGGTTTTTGATTATACCCGGTTCTTTATGGGGAGTAAGTTCGCCATATTCAATTATGCGACGAAGTCTTTGGAAGGTTATATAGATATAGATTATTTTAAATACGATAAATAAAAAAATCACATTATGAAAAGAAAAAAAAGTTTAGGGACATTACTACTCTTCGCTTTATGTTTGGATGCAGGGGCCATAGATAATAGGGGGATAACCTTTAGCCAGTTGGCTTCCGACCGCTTTACGCTTGTGGAAAACGGGACGCCCAATGCCATATTGATAGATGAGCAGGAAGATACTGGTGTAATGATAGCAGCAAAGAATCTTCAGAACGATTTTGAACGGGTAACCGGTAAAGCTGCTGATTTGCTGTTTGAACCTGGTGTAAAGCGTGTGGTTATAGTGGGAACTCTTAAAAGTCATTATATAAAAGAACTGGTGAAAGCAAAGAAGATAGATGCTTCATTGCTGAATGGTAAGAATGAAAAATATTTGATGACGGTAGTGCCGGCTCCTTTAAAGGGGGTGGAAGAAGCATTGGTCATTGCAGGAAGTGACAAGCGTGGAACAATTTATGGAATATATGAGCTTTCAGAACAGATCGGTGTCTCTCCTTGGTATGACTGGGCTGATGTACCGGTAGTTCCTCAACAGAATTTGTCTATCGTTCGTGGAAGCTATACGGCAGGCGAACCGGCAGTGAAGTATCGTGGTATTTTCTTGAATGATGAGGCTCCTTGTTTGACAGGTTGGGTGAAACATACTTATGGCACGAACTATGGTGACCATCGCTTCTATGCACGTGTGTTTGAACTTATTTTGCGTCTGCGTGGTAATTTTATGTGGCCTGCGATGTGGGGATGGAGTTTCTATGCGGATGATCCGGAAAACAGCAAGACTGCCAATGACATGGGAGTTATTATGGGTACATCCCATCATGAACCTATGGCGCGTAATCATCAGGAGTGGGCGAGAAAACGTAAAGAGTATGGTGCGTGGGATTATGCTTCCAACCAAAAAGTAATTGACCGCTTTTTTCGTGAAGGTATTGAACGTGCCGTTGATACGGAGGATTTGATAACTATCGGTATGCGGGGGGATGGCGATACACCTATGGGTGGAAAAGAAGGAGAGGATGATAAATATGTATCACGTGATAAAGAGAATATGCGTTTAATGGAAAAGATTTTCAAGAACCAACGGCGCATCATTAAGGAAGTGACGGGGAAAAGCTCCGGAAAAACGTCCGCAGGTATGGGCTTTATAAAGGAAGTGCAACGTTTTTATGATATGGGGCTCAGAGTACCCGACGATGTGATTATGCTGTTGAGTGATGACAATTGGGGAAATGTACGTCGTTTGCCAAATGCGGAAGAAAGAAAACATCCCGGAGGCTGGGGTATTTATTATCATGTGGACTATGTGGGAGCACCCCGAAACACAAAATGGCTCAATGTGACTCCAATCCAGAATATGTGGGAACAATTGCAGTTGACTTACGATTATGGAGTTGACAAGTTATGGGTACTTAATGTCGGCGATTTGAAACCGATGGAATATCCTATCACTTTATTCCTCGACATGGCTTGAATCCTAAACGCTATGCGGTTGATAACTTGTTGGATCATCCACGTCAATTCTGCGCCCAGCAATTTGGTGAAGAGCAAGCGGACGAAGCTATGCGCATTTTGAACTTATATAGCAAATATGCCGGTAGGGTTACTGCTGAAATGCTTGACCGCAAGACTTATAATCTGGAGACCGGAGAGTGGAAGCAGGTTTCTGATGAGTTTATTAAGCTCGAAGCGGAAGCATTGCGCCAATATATGACACTCCAACAGGAATATAAGGATGCGTATAAGCAACTGATTCTTTTCCCTGTGCAGGCAATGGCCAATTTGTATGAAATGTACTATGCGCAAGCTATGAACCATAAGCTTTACAAGGAGAATAATCCGCAGGCAAATTATTGGGCCGACAAGGTTGAACAGTCTTTTAAGCGTGACAAGGACTTGTGCGATGACTATAACAATGTGATGTCGGGAGGTAAATGGAAGAACATGATGATACAGAAGCATATCGGTTATACTTCGTGGAATGATAATTTTCCGGCAGATAAGCAGCCGGAGGTATATCGCATCGAGGAGCCGGAAAAAGCTATGGGAGGATATGTTTTCAAATCCAGGGACGGTGTGGTGGCAATGGAAGCCGAACACTATTTTGAGAAGAAGGACGTTGTCGGGGCACAATGGACGGTTATTCCTTATATGGGACGTACATTGAGCGGTATGGCGTTGATGCCTTATACGAAAGATGTTGCCGGTGCTTCCCTTTCTTATAAAATGGAAATTCCCAAAGGTATTACCGAAGTGACTGTCCATATTGTGGTGAAATCAACACTGGCATTTCACGATATAAAAGGGCATAAATATGAAGTAGGCTTTAACGGAGGTAATGTAGAAACAATTAATTTTAATGCCAATTTGAATGAAGAACCGGAGAATGTGTACACAACTTTATATCCCACAGTTGCCCGAAGAGTGGTTGAAAGTCAGGTGAAACTGGAATTACCGATATCGCAGGATGGGTTGCAGACCTTAACCTTGAAGCCTTTGGATCCGGGAATTGTATTTGAAAAGATTGTGGTGGATTTTGGCGGATACCGGAAAACTTTTTTATTTATGAATGAGTCTCCTTGTCAAAGAGATAAATGAAGATACTTTTAAACGAAACCTTTAGACAGATGAAGAGCTTTTGTCAAAACTAAAATGAGCACTCTGAAAAGTTACAGATTGTAATTATAACCTTTAAAAGGGTCGTATCAAACTCTGTTTTTGAGAGTAATGATACGACCCTTTTTTTTAGTCTTTTTAGGATATTCTAATTTCAAGTTAAAAGTTTATTTCCTCAAAATGGAGTTTTTGGCATATTCATCTTTTATTTGTATCACTCAGTGTCGGAAGATGCCGATGCCGCATTCTGCTCCATGTAGGCAGTAGGTGTCATTCCGTATAACTCTTTGAAGGCAGTTGAGAAATAGGCAACGTTGGTGAAACCTGTCAAGGCTGCAACTTCATTGATACTTTGGCGTTTCTTAGCCAACAGGGTTGCTGCTTGTTTTAGCCGGAGATTGCGTATCAAGTCGCGAGTGGACTGGTTGGTCAGTTCTTTCAGTTTACGGTGCAGATGAACACGGCTGATGCCTACGGTTTCAGCTACCATTTCGACACTCAGTTCCGGGTTGGCTATATTGTCATTGATAACTTTCATAATGCGGTCCAATAGGCGTTCATCCGGTGATTCTATCTCTAATTCCTGCATCCGTTCAAAGGTTTTGTTATGTAGGCATCAGCCCCTATACTGAGTCCTTCCAGATTATCTTCTTCACGGCTTTTTGGCTGTAAGCAGGATAACTGGCATGTGGTTGGTATTGATGTTCTGTTTCACTTTTGAACAGAGAGTCATGCCGTCCATTTCAGGCATCATAATGTCACTGATAATTAAATCGGGAGTTTTTTTGAGAATATATGTAAATGCTTCTTTGCCGTTACGGCACTCTTGCATGTGAAAATCACGCCCCAATTCTTGGCAGATGTAACGGCGGATTTCATCATCATCTTCTACGATTAGTACACGATACTTGGATTTTGAGCGTGTTTTCGGGGATGCTTCTATAAGCGGTGGTGTGGGTAGCGCCGTAGTTATGTGTACTGAATCCTGCTTAACTGCTGAGTTGTCTATTTCTTCTGGTTTGAGGTGTTCCTTTCCTAAGGGAAGGCGGACGATGAAACGGCATCCGGGAGTTCCTTGGTTGTTTTCAACGGTGATGCTGCCATGATGCAGCTCTACCAGTGAACGGGTGAGATGCAATCCGATACCTGTACCTATGTTTGAGTTGTTTTGACTGTTGCGTATCTGATAAAAGCGGTCGAAGATACGTTCTAATTCGGTTTCATTGATGCCGATCCCGTCATCTTCTATACTGATTTCGAAATAACGGCTCAACGCTTTCTCAGCGGCATTTGGATCATTGCCGGTGCATAAGCGGATTTTGTATGTTACCATTTTCCGGTGTGAATTTGAATGCGTTGGAGAGTATATTCAAGATAACCTTATCGAAGTTCTTCGGGTCTATCCACGCTTTCAGTTCTTTCACTTCGGAATGAAAGTCCAGCTTGATATGTTTGGTATTGGCTTGGTAGGCAAATGTATAGTGCAAATCCTGTATGAAACTCACGATATCCGTTTCCTGGAATTTGAGTTGCATTTGCCCTTTATCTATTTTCCGGATATCCATAAGTTGGTTGACAAGGCGCAGAAGACGTTCGGCGTTACGGTAGATGATATTGTAACTCTGCTGGCGCTCTGTATCGTAGTCCGTAGCCATTAGCTTTTGCAATGGGCTTATTATGAGAGACATCGGGGTGCGTATCTCGTGAGAGATGTTGATGAAGAACTGTAACTTGGCCTCATTCAGTTGTTCGGCATGTATATGTTCCAGCATTTCCTGGCGTGCGCGATACCGTTGGCGTATTTGCACTATGATGAAAATGGCGATGATGGCAGCCGCCAGGCAATATATGGTTTTTGCCCACCATGAGACATACCAGGGTGGAGAAAATGATAATGGTCAGTTTTTTTTTATTTCGGAATAGGAATTATAGTCCCTTGCCTTTACCTGGAAGTGATAAGTGCCCGGTGTCAGTTCGCTGAATGATATTCGGTTGACACCGGACTGCAGATTCACCCATGTATTGCTGTTGAATGTATAGGAATAGCTGATGCGCTCAGGACTGTAAAACTCCATGGCAGAGAGTTCGATGCTGAACGAGTTGTCTTTGTGCGACAGGTGGAACTTGTCGGAATTCGTCACAGAGGTTGTGACAATATCGTAGCGTCCGGATTTCATGCCCAATCTTACCGCTTTATCGTGCACGTAAAAGTCTGTGATGCGTATTTCCGGTTTTTGTTGGGGCTTGTGATTTCTCCGGGGTTAAAGTAGGTAATACCACTGGTGCTTCCAAAGATAATTTCTCCTTGGGTGCTGGCAAATGATACCCCTTTGCTGAATTCATTTCCTTGCAGGCCGTCGCTTGCATAGAAATTGACGAATGTTTGTGTACTGGGATTGAAGCGGGATATGCCGAAGTTTGTACTTATCCATAGGTTACCGTTAGCGTCTCCCTCAATGGCCGAAATGGAATTGCTGGGAAGGCCGTCGGATATGGTGTATTTCCTGACTTTTGTGTTTGGGGATTTAATTGCTTCAGCCCTTGTGAAGTTCCCACCCAGATATTATGATGCAAATCCTCATAAAGTGCATAAATCACATCACCTTGTAGCAGTCTGTTTGTCTTGTAAGTGGAAACAAAATCCATTGTTGGGATGTCGAGGCAGCCTAAACCGTCATAGGTGCCAATGTAAAGTTTGTCGTTTGTACTACACAGCAGACAGTTAATCCATGAATTGTGTAGTATATTGCTTAGCGGACGGTATTCAAAACCGTTTGCAGTGCTGGGACAATGGTATATTTCTTTAGTTTCCAGATTGATACGGTAAAGTCCAGCTCCCATAGCACCTACCCAAAGCTGTCTATGTTTGTCTTCAATGATACTGTATATGCTTTGTGCCGGTTTGTGGTCTTTATCCGGCAGATAGATGTATTCACAGTGTCCGGTCTGAGGATTCAACTTGGCAAGTCCGTCACGGTATGAACCTATCCACAGGTTTCGGTCCGAGTCCTCACAAATGCTCATAATGGTGGAGGATACCGAGTGGCTGATGCCCGGACGTTGCTCAAAAATGCGCTTGTTGCTTTCCATCTGGATCTATACGGTAGATGCCATCATTATCTGTGCCTATCCAATAGGAACCGGTATGGTCTTTACATACGGACATGATGCAACAGGAACCGATTGTGTTGTGGGTAGACGATTTATATCCCATATACTTGAAGTTGTTGCTAACGGGCGGTACTATCATAACTCCTTTTTTGGAAGAATCCCAGCCATATGTTCCCTTGCTTGTCTTTGAGAATAGAATGTACTTTGGACTTATCAAAGTTGAAACTGGTAATATTGACAGGACTTTCCATTATCTGTCCCTGCTGGACGTTATACACTTTCATTCCGTTTCCGTCGGTTCCGATGTAGATTTCATCCTGGTTCATGTTATATAGGGTCTTGATAGGTAGCTCCGGATGCGAAGAACATTTAATGTGGGTGAAGCCGTTTGTTTGAGGATTGTATTTGAACAGTCCGTTTTTCAGGCATCCCACGTAGATATTTCCTGTTTTGTCTTCGCAGATGGAAGAAGGCCACACTATTTCTCTCCCCATTCGGATAGTGCGTCATCTTTTGGTTTGTATCTATGCTGTATATTCCTTTGTCATTGGTGATTACCCACAATGTTCCGTTACGGTCTTCGTAGAGTTGGTTGATGAGATAGCTTGGGACAAACCCGGGCAGTTGCCTGGCTTCTATGTGTCCTTCTGTGACATTCAGTAAGAATATTCCATGTCCGGATGTTCCTATTAGTATTTCTCCGTTGGCGCGCTCGATAATGGTGGATACATTAACTTCCAGCTTACCTCCTTCTTTGAAGGTCATGGGGGAATATGGGAGAAAATACCTGTTGCACGGTCGTATGTTTGCAGACCATTTAATGTGCCTACAAAAGAAAGTCCCTTTCTTGTCTTCAAAAAGGACGCGGACATAATTGTTTTGCAGAGAATGTTCATCGTAGAAGTCATGTTTGTATACACTGAATTTGGCAGCGTCGTATCGGTTCAGTCCGTCTTCAGTCGCTATCCATATAATGTCTTCTTTGTCCTGATAGATACTGTTAATCATGCTGCTTGACAACTCGTTGTCCACAGTAAAGAGTTTGCCTGTTTGCCCGTAACATAAAACGGATAAGAATAGATATAAAAAAGACAGATTGCTGATTTTTGTCTCATCATAGTATATTGTTTGTGTTGACAAAATTACGGAAAAAAACTCAATAACGTAATATTTCACAGTGAGAAAAGGGAGGATTTGTTTCACCAAAAGTTTATTTTTGTTTCACCGAATTAAACTGGCAGTTTATTGGCTTTAAATTGCAAGTTTATTCCTATTAAACAAGTGATGTGCTTTAAGGGAATATAAACAAGTGTGGCAGAGAGGAATGAAGAGTGATATCTTTTTGCCCCTTTCTGCCACACTTGTTGATGCCTTTTTTTATCTGTTTTTATTCAGCAGTTCTTTGGTGGGACATTCATAGTTGCTGATGGGGAGATGTATCTTCTGCAAGTCTTTCAATTCGTGTATAGGGCGCTCGATTTCGTAAGGTATGGGCATGCCTGAGAATTCCTGGAAAATAAAGCAGGCAGGCATCTTTCCACCAAACAGCATCGCGGGCCTGTATCTTCAAGGCGGACTGTACTTCATGGAAACGTTCTGCGTCAATGTATTTTTCGGCGGCATCCCATATCTTCTGAAAGTCTCTGACTTGTCGGACTCCATTGTCGTAGTGATAGCAGAGCTCGTCCCATAGAATGCGACCGCTTTTCATGCGGTAATTCCAGGGCACATGGTGGAACCATAGGAGATATTCTTCGGGACAAGTGCTGATGTTGTCGTATTGCTTAGACAGGTTTTCCGGATATTGTGCAACGGCATTGCTTCCTTTGCTACTGCGGTCGAAACCTATCCCTTGTTTGTCTGCTCTGTGATAGTAGGATGGAAGCCAGTCCGGGCGGGCGCCGGGGATGTTGCACCAAGGCTCGGGACCGTAATGATGCCCCCATGCGAAAATGTGATGTAGGCCAAGGGGCATCATATAGTTTACCACAGCCTCGTGGCTGTCGAGCATCATCTTCTTTAGTTGGGCATTGATGTCCGAGGGCTGGAAGTCAAAAGTTTGCTTTAGCCATTCATCAGCAATATGTTCGGAAGATAAAGAGGGTTGCCATGATAGGCGTCCGAAAGCATACCAGTTGGCTTGTGCAAAGGTGTGACCGCACCAGTTGGTATCTGTACCTATATTGGCAACACCGGCCACTGCCTTTAAAGAAGCGGGTGTTACGAATTCAAAGAATTCTTTCCACATCGGGGCCAAATAAGCAAGATGATTGGAGTGTCCCAGGTATTCCTGTGTCACTTGGAACTCTGCCATTAGTGGTGTATGTTGCATCGCACTGAACAATGGACTGTACGGTTCGCGGGGTTGGAAATCTATCGGTCCGTTCTTCACTTGGACGATGACGTTGTTGCGGAACTGTCCATCCAAGGGCTCAAACTCCAAATATGCTTGTTTGGCACGGTCGGCATCGGAAGGGCTGTATACAAAAGCGCGCCACATAACGATACCTTTGTAGGGCTTCAACGCATCTGCCAGCATGTTGGCGCCTTCGGCATGGGTACGTCCGAAATCGCAAGGACCAGGCTGTCCTTCCGAATTGGCTTTCACCAGAAAACCGCCGAAGTCGGGGGATGATGCGGTAGATTTCCTTAACTTTGTTTTTCCACCAGCGGATAACTTTTTTGTCAAGAGGATCGGCAGTGCTCAGACTGTCGAGAGCCATAGGGGATGCAAAATTAACTGAGAGGTACACACGTAGTCCGTATGGGCGGAAAAATATCTGCCAATGCTTTTACTTTCTGCAGGTATTCGGTAGAAAGAATTTGGGGTGAAGCATTTACGTTGTTCAGTACAGTGCCGTTGATGCCGATGGAAGCATTGGCGCGGGCATATTCCTTATATCTGTCGGACAGGGTATTCGGCAGTTCTTCCCAATTCCAAAGCGATTGTCCTGCATAACCGCGTTCTACGGTACGGTCCATATTGTCCCAATGGTTGAGGATGCGCAGGCTGTAGGCGGGATTCTCTGTTGTTTGAGTTGCAGTGACGTTTTGCCCGGTCGCTTGCATCCTGAGCAGGTGATAGGCGGCATAGAGTAATCCTGTCTCGGTGGGAGATGTGAGCGTGATTTTGTTATCTTCATGTCGGATGCGGAAACCTTCTGGTTGCAACTGTTTGTCCTTTTGTATAACGAGCTGGACAGGGGCTCCTTGCCATGCCTGATGCAACTCCTCGACCGCTATGTTTAGTGTAGGCGATTGGCGGGGGAGCGGAAATTTCTGCATGGGCATTGGCAGGCAGTCGAAGCCACAAATGGCTACCGTTTTCGGCAGCCATTTGGGTAACGAATACTATTGCAATATAGAAAAGCGAAAATATTCTGTATTTCATGTCATTAAACTTACAAGTTGATGAATGGCTTTATGCCGCGTATGTCAGCGCGGCACATTGGCATCTTGGTGCATCGGATTATTGTCCTTCGATAGTGATTATTTTGCCATTAGCATCATATTCCAGTTCGCAAACTTTCAGACTGCGGAGCCATGTCTTTCCATTGGAAGGCACACAGTCGTGGTGGAACAGATACCATTTTCCTTTATACTCTACAATGGCATGATGCGTGGTCCAACCCACTACCGGAGTGAGAATGACACCTTGGTAAGTGAAAGGTCCGTAAGGATTGTCACCGATGGCGTAACATAGGCGGTGGGTATCGCCGGTGGAGTAGGAGAAATAATATTTGCCGTTGTATTTGTGCATCCAGCTAGCCTCGAAGAAACGGCGCTCATTGTCGCCTCCTGTCAGAGGTTTTCCATTCTCATCCAAAATGACAACAGCTTTCGGCTCTTCTGCAAACTCCAGCATATCTTTGCTGAGTTTGGCCACACGGGCGGGAAGAGCCTGTTCGTTACCTTCGGGTAAAGCGGCACATTCCAAAGCTTTATTGTCGCGATAGCGTTGCAGTTGGCCACCCCACAAACCGCCGAAATACATATAGAAATCACCGTCTCCATTATCCAGGATGGCAGGGTCGATACTGTAACTGCCTTTCATCGGATTGGCTTGAGGAACGAACGGTCCTTCCGGATTGTCACTGACAGCTACACCGATGCGGAAAATATCGTTTTGGTCTTTCAGGGGGAAATACATATAATATTTTCCGTCTTTCCGGGCTACGTCACAGTCCCATAGCTGACGGCCTGCCCAAGGTATGTCCTCTATCTGAAGGACTACTCCATGGTCTTTGATTTCGCCGTTCATAATATCATCGGTGGAGAACACATGATAGTCTTTCATGTTGAAATGATCGCCATTGTCGTTTTCTTCGATGCCGCTTTCCCAGTCGTGGCTGGGGTAGATGTAAACTCTGTTGTTGAAAACATGTACGGCAGGATCTGCCATATAATCTCCCGGAACTAAGTATCTCATTTCTTTTTTCATGGTGAATCAGAATTTAGTTATAAGTTATTGAATTATTTTTTATAGAAATTGAATTATTACTTGTCTGTTTTTAAACGGTTGTGAGTCTTTAATAATCTGCTTTGCTTCTTCGTTCTTTCAGTTCGGCCTGCATGTGTTCGTTATACTCTTTGGTAATGGGGTAGAAGTAGAGGGCGATAACGCCTACAAAGAATGTCGCAGCAGGAATCAAACTGGATGAAAGCAGGATGCCTTGGATGGCAGAGTCTGTCTGCTCCGTTCCTGCTCCTGACACATAACCGAAACCGGAAAGAAGGAAACCCAATATGGCGCCACCGATGCCCAGACCGGCTTTCAATGCAAAGACAACTCCGGCAAAGACGAAGCCTGTGGCACGCCGGTGGTTGACATATTCTGAATGGTCGGCTACATCAGCAATCATAGCCCAAAGCAGAGGTACTGTCGGAGCATATGCAAGGCTCTTGAGGAAGTTCAGTACAAACATAGTCTCTACATCGGTTTCGTTGGGGAAATAGAAGAAGGCTGTGAATAGTGCGGTCAGTGCAAGGCAAATGATGAATACACGTTTCTTTCCGTAACGGTTTGCCAGAAAACTGGAAAGCAGGATTACGCCAAAGAACTGAACCAATGCACCCAGCATGTTGAATACGCCAAAACCTACTTCGTATGCTTTGTCCGGACTGCTGACTATTAATCCGAAAGCATTTAATATACTGTATCCTATTCCGTCTCCGGCTTCAGTGGCCACTAAGCCTATCTTGTCAAGGAAAGCATAAAGCGCACTGGCGTCTACATAGTTCTCGAAATAGTAATTCATTGCGCTTCCCCACATGGCAAGGGTAGTAAATATAAATAATGTCAGAATGAACATAGCCCGCCATGGTATGTTCTTGAAAACATCCTTGATATCTTGTTTGGTATCTGTCTTTTGGTTAGTCGGAGGTGTAATACGTTCACGTGCGGAGAAGAAAGTAATGATGAGGAATATCAGACCGATGACAGCAAATAATGATATTGTGCAAAGCCATCCATGTCCTTTGTCACCAGATTCACCGGTAAACTTGCTGACTAATGGCAGTGTTAAGCCTTGTACAATGAATTGTGCGATAGTGGCTGCCACAAAACGTATACTGGTAATGCTGTTACGTTCTTTAATGTCACTTGTCATAACTCCTCCCAGTGAGGCATAAGGAGTGTTATTGAATGAATACAGAGTCATCAATAAGGTGTAAGAGATTGTTGCGTACAGCGCCACAAGTCCTTTGTCTTCAATGCCCGGATTGTAAAATGCCAAAATGTAAAACACCATGAAAGGTAGAGCTGTCCAAAGAACCCATGGGCGATATTTACCCCATTTGGACTTTGTGCGGTCGGACAAAATTCCCACCGTTGGGTCTACAAAGGCATCTACAATACGCGCTAATAGCATTACACTACCAGCTACAGCTCCTTCCAGACCAAATACGTCTGTATAGAACTTAGTCTGGTAAATCATCATCATTTGGAACACAAAATTCGCAGAACAATCTCCGAGGCTATAACCAATCTTTTCGGCTATGGACACTTTTTGGTTAAGTGTATTCATTCTATTAAATTTTTATTAGTTGATCATTATCAAAAAAAGGTGTATCATTGTTTTGTGCTGTTCAATACACTTTCTGCTGCACGTTTGCCTAAGGTTTTTTTGTCAAGAGGGTGAATATCATTCCACTCTCCCAGGTCACTGTTGCGTATGAGATAAGTATTGGAATTGAAAGCGGCTGCTTTGGCTTGTTCCTGGCGCATTTCTGCCCAAGCTTTCCGGTCTTCAATATTATCTTTTGACAGAAAATTGGCTAACTCTACGATATGGAAAGGCAGTCCGGGCTGGTTGAATGTACGGCGCCAATCGGCAATCATTGCTGACAAGAGTGCAACATATTCATTTCGGCGTGATACGTTTGATTCACCTTGATACCATAGCACTCCCCGTATGGAATAGTTCTGCAGTGGAGCTATCATGGCATTGTATAAGCATACCGGTTTGTACCAGAAAAACATCATCTCCGGAGCGGGTGGCATGGGAGCTCCTAACCGGTATTTCCATTTTTGTTTCAGATTGATTTCTTCGTTGTCGCAGATAATTTTGTATGGTTTTTCCTGTACGAACCCCGGTTGTCCACCGTTGCTGATAATGCGGACGGTTATATTGTTTTTTTCGGATTTCAATATACCGGCAGGTATCCGGTATATACGGGGAGGATATTGATAGCTGGTGGTTCCTACAAATACTCCGTTTACATATACGGAATCGGCATCGACAATACAGCCTAAGCGCAATGTAGCTTCTTTGCCGTTCCATGATTGCGGTATTTCTATGTCTTGGCGCAGCCAATGGGAACCGCCAATCGGGTTCAGACCATTATTACCCCATGATTGTGAAAACATATTTACCGTTTGCCAATTGTTATCATCATAATTGGTTGCATACCAGGGAGTGGATTCGTGCAGGCCTGCATCACTGCGATAGAGCGATAGGTTCCAACGATAGAAGTTTTCAGCCTCTAATTTCTTGATATGGCTGCAATAGGCATCATCTTCATACAAGCGTTTGCTATTGATATATAAGGGAAACTCCTTCAATCCTTCTTCACTTATCCATGCTTCTACGGGAGTACCTCCCCAGCTGGAATTGATGAGTCCTACAGGTATACCAGTCTTTTCGTACATCTCTTTGGCAAAGAAATAGGCAAGAGCGGAGAATTCCATCACATTTTTTTGCGTTAGCGTCTTCCAGCTTGTTGCGGACATCTCCTCTTGAGGTGCGTGAAAATTGTATTTCCGGGGTATGAGGATATGCCGTATTTTCTCATTGTTGTAGTTTAGTATCTCATTAGAAAACATATCCATTACCCTTTTCACTGGCAGTTCCATGTTTGATTGTCCTGAGCAGAGCCATACATCACCTACTAAAATGTCATTCAGTTTGATGTCATTGATTTGCATTAGGAAAGGACCGCCTGCTTTCAGCGGTGGCAGTGTAATGCTCCATTGTCCGTTGGCATCAGCGGTAGCATGATAGCTCTTTTTCTGAAACTCTATGGTGATATTTTCGCCTGCATCCGCTGTACCCCATACTTTGACAGACTGTTCGCGTTGCAGTACCATTCCATCTGAAATTAAAGCAGGCAACTTTACCTTTGCATCTGCCCATGAGGTAGCGCAAAGGTAAAGTAGCACTGCCACTCCTAACCTAATTTTATCATAAACCAAACTTTTCATATTTTTTCGTCATATTGCCAAATTCAAATGAATCTGTCATGTTTATTGATATTCGTACAATTGTACATGTAATATTTTGAAGTCTTCTACAGGTATGCGTACGTGGCGTCCTTGATGATTCTGGTCTCCATTGAGCCGGCGGACATAATGAAGTTTACCATCTTTGTCTACTTTGACTTCATCCACGTATCCAATGCCACAACGTTTTCCTTTGAACTTGTGGTGTTTCGTTTTTATTTGGTCGTTTCCCAAAGCAAATCCGTCTTCTCCCAATTGTTTTTGTTTTTCAATCGTTTGCTTTTCTGAGGTTTTGCTAAATTCCAATACGATGCCGCTACCGGCTACGACATATTCATTTTTAGAGAGTTTTAATAAAATGCCGCCGCCTTCAGGCCATATACTGCCATTTGTTGCACGTGGATCCCAAGGGAGAGTGAAGAAGTGCCGGGCAGTTACGGTTAAATCATCATCTATGATGATGCGTTCTTTGTTTTCATTGTCAAAAAGTAGCCCTTTCATTAATCCTTTACCTTGATATTTAGTGAGTAAAGGCATTAATTCCTTTAATTGGGTATAGCTTTGGACTAATGGTGATTTAGGAGAGTCGGAACCGTCTTCTATTGAAAAAGGACTAATGCCAATGGCATCGTGTTCGCCAAAAATATAAAAAGCCCGGATACTATTATCATCTGTCAGACGAATTTCCGGAATGAACAAAGGATTGTTGTGCAATTTATATTGTGCTACCCAGTCTGTGAATCCATTATCATACAAGTCGGGTGCAAGAATATCAATGCTGGGTGCTCCACAATGCCATACATCAATTAAATGTGCCAAAGGACCGGCAGAGGGATATTCACCTGGTTTGCGTCCTCGGCTGTTCATTGCCGCATTGACATATAGCGGGATGTTATAGATGGAACGGGCTGTTTGTGCCAGTCCTTCCACATATTTGGCATAGTGCCATGCCATGAAGATTTCATCGGTGTAGATGTCTGCCCCAAATACTTCTTGCCAATTACCTTGCTTTTTACATCCTTGACTTTCCCATTTATCTAACATTTGCGGATGAAGCGCTTTTTTGTTTTTTTGCAGATAGGTCATGAATTCAGCCGGTATAGGAGCGTTGAATGCTTTATTGGCTTCATGTGAATAATCACGAGCGTCTTCCAACATGCCGATTTCATTTTCTATTTGTATCATGATCACTGTGCCTTCCTTTTTATCGACCATTGCTATATGTTGCATCCATTGGGAAAACGCACGTTGATCAGCTTTATATACAGCTTCGGAAAAAGCGCTGGCTATTTCAAGTGGCTTGCCGCTTTGGGTATATGCACGTGGATATTTTTTGTGGTTTTCTTTAAACCATAAAGGTGCGTAGCAACTCATTGAGTTTTTCCAGGCGCCAAACCATAAAAATATAATCTTGAGATCGTTCAGTCGTGCTTGTTGCAGTACTTTATCTGTAAGTGTGAAGTCGAATTGTCCTTCAATCGGTTCTATCAGCTCCCAATAGGCAGGAACCAATACTGTGTTCAGCCCCATTCTTTTAAGTTTCGGAAAAATACGTTCAATATCTTGCGGACAAGCAGCAGATGAATTGCCTAATTCTCCTCCTAATATAAGGAAAGGCATTCCATGTACAACAAGTTGAGTGGCGGTTCCTTGTCTTTGTAAAAAACTATTTTGACCAATGATGCATTCGAAGGCTAAACAGTTTAAAATTAAAAATAGAATTAATTTCTTCATATAGTTCTCAAATAGGCTGCTTGATGAAACTTTACAAAGGTAGTCAACAGCTTTTTAATTTACTTTGGAATATGTATCACAAAACTTGTTGTATGTTACATCTTTTGTTTTATATGTTACATTCTTTGCTATGATATGTTTTATTGGTCGTTTTTAGGCTTTATGAAGCATTTGGATGCAGTCTTAAAGAATGCTGTTATTTTGAAATCGAAACATAGATTTTTTTAAATTTTGGAAAAAAAAAATGGCAGAATTTTACCGTTACTATATGACAATATATTTTGTGACTTGAGGCACTGATCTGATGATTTTTGATAGGATTGTTACATAGAAAAAAGAAAGGGTAACATTGGAAGCGAACTTGTAATCCCAATAGAAGAAAGTGTAACATATTTACTAATCCGTATAAGAAGGATTTTTTAAATTTGACCTGTCAATAATTCTAGTATAAATTATGAAAAGAATATTTTTTATTGTTAGCCTTATTTTGTTGGTTTGTACGGCTTCGCTGCCGCTTTCGGCTAAAGTCAGACTTCCTCGTTTGGTAAGTAACAAAATGGTGTTGCAGCGTGATACGGAATTGAAAATATGGGGCTGGGCTTCTCCCGGAGAGAAAGTAATCGTACGTTTTCGTGGAAAGCATTATAATACTGAAGCTGATGCGAAGGGGAATTGGTTGGTCCTCCTGCCACCGCAGCAACCAGGAGGTCCTTTTCTTCTGGAAGTGAATGAACTTGTTATTCGTGATGTTCTGGTAGGGGATGTTTGGCTTTGTTCCGGCCAGTCCAATCAGGAAACTCCTATTGAACGTCTTACGGAAATGTTTCCTGAAATCAATGTATCTAACAATCACATGATACGGCATTATAAAGTACCTACTCAGAATTCAGTGGAAGAACTGAAAGATGAAATTGCGGGAAATGCCGGGTGGTATTCGGCCATAGCTTCCGATGTGTTGAACTGGACCTCATTGGCATATTTTTTTGCTCAAGAGGCATACAATAAATATAAAGTGCCTGTAGGTATGTTGGTTTCCAGTTTAGGAGGCTCTGCCATAGAAAGCTGGATAAGTCAGGAACATCTGAAAACATTCCCGGAGCTTCTGTTTTGATAAGGCTGCTTTGGACAGTATGAAATTGGCACAGCAAGATAAGGGAACAGGCTGTTGGCAACAGAAGAATTTTGATGACACAGATTGGGCAACAATGGATGTGCCGGGATACTGGCAGGAGAATGGCATCCGTACAAAAGGTACTGTATGGTATAGAAAAGAGTTTCGTGTTCCCGATTCGATGGTGGGAAGACATGCGCGCCTTTATATGGGAAGGATGGTTGACAGTGATTCTGTCTTTGTAAATGGAACTTTCGTTGGTTTTACTTCCTATACTTACCCTCCTCGTAAATATGATATTCCGGCAGGAGTTTTGGCACAAGGTGAAATGTGATAGCCGTAAGGCTTACTGCTAATTCTTCCAATGGCGGTTTTGTTAAAGATAAGAAATATAAGATTGTAGGAGATGATGCAGAAGTAGACCTTACTGGTACATGGAAGTATAAGGTAGGTATTAATCTGGATGAAGTTATGAAATATAACGGGAAGCTTAAGAATCTTAAGAAGGCTGGTTCCGGACTCTATAATGGAATGATCTATCCGATTAGCAATTATCAGGTGAAAGGGGCCATTTGGTACCAAGGTGAAAGTAATTCCGGTCGTTCGCAGACATATGCTTCTTTATTGGAGGCTTTGATTCAGAACTGGCGGGAACTTTGGAAAATGCCTGATATGCCTTTCTTACTGGTGCAATTACCCAATTATATGGAGAAGAGTGATAAACCTTCCGATAGTGGATGGGCAAGAATACGTGAGGCTCAGTTTAAAACAGCATTGAATGTGCCACATACTGCATTGGCAGTAACTTATGATGTGGGCGAATGGAATGATATACATCCTTTGAATAAGAAAGCGGTTGCACAGCGGCTTTTTCTGGGAGCCCGTAGACTTGTGTATGGAGAAAAAGTTACTGCTTCCGGTCCTTTGTATAAAGAAATGAGAGTGGAAGGGGATAAAATAATTCTGACTTTTTACTGAAACAGGTCGCGGACTGACTTGTAAGGGGAAGGAGCTTAAGCATTTTGCTATTGCAGGTGAAGACCGAAAATTTGTGTGGGCAGATGCTGTGATACGTGGCAATAAAGTGGTGGTGAGCAGTGAGTTTGTGAAGAATCCGGTGGCAGTACGTTATGCTTGGAGTAATAATCCTGAGGATGCCAATCTGTGCAATAAAGAAGGACTGCTGGCATCGCCTTTTTAGAACAGATAATTGGTAATAAGCTATTTGCAAATTACTATTTGAATAATAATTATAAATTAAGAACTAACATGAAAAACAAAAAAACGTTATTGGCAGTGTTGGCAGGCTTGGCTTTAAGCTCCTGCACTACTCGTGTTGCAACGGAAAACGATGCTTCTTTGAAAGGAGTGTTGGGTGATAAATTTTTGGTAGGTGTGGCATTGAATGCTCGTCCATCTTCAGGTGTGGATACTGCGGCAGTTAAGATTGTAAAAACACCACTTTAATTCAATTGTTGCAGAGAACTGTATGAAGTGTCAGACCATTCATCCGGAGGAAGACCGTTATGATTTCAGCCAGGCAGATGAATTCGTAAAGTTTGGTGAAGACAATGGAATGTACATAATCGGTCATTGTTTGGTTTGGCATTCCCAACGTGCTCCCTGGTTCTGTGGTGATAAGGACGGTAATAATGTTGCTCCGGAAATACTGAAGCAGCGGTTGAAAGATCATATTACAACTATTGTCAGCCGCTATAAAGGACGTGTTAAAGGTTGGGACGTTGTGAACGAGGCTATTCTTGAAGACGGTTCCTATCGCAAGAGTAAGTTCTATGAGATCTTGGGAGAAGAATTTATTCCTCTTGCTTTCAGTATGCTCACGAGGCTGATCCTGAAGCCGAATTATATTATAATGACTATAATATGCATGAAGTTGGGAAGCGTACAACTGTTGTGAAACTCGTGAATGACATGAAATCGAAAGGGCTTCGTGTTGATGCTATCGGTATGCAAGGCCATGTCGGTCTGGATTACCCTTCTTTGACAGATTTTGAGGAGAGTATGCTTGCTTATGCTTCTACCGGAGCTAAGGTAATGATAACAGAATGGGATATGTCTGCATTGCCTACCTTGAAACGTACTGCCAATGTATCCGATACGGTTGCGTATAAAAAGATGCTGAATCCTTATCCGGAGTCTTTGCCCGATAGCGTTTCCAAGCAATGGAACGATCGTATGTCTGATTTCTTAAATCTCTTCATTAAACATTCCGACTTTGTGAGTCGTGTAACTGCTTGGGGGTAAGTGACGGTGATTCTTGTCGTAATTATCAGCCGAAAGATTTTATAAAAAAGATATTGGAATAAACTTTTGGGGATGTTTTCAGGACTTTTTGAGAAGTAGGTTAGTTATAAACATTGCTTAGGGTTATTGGGAATGCCCTATATAGGCAAACACAAAATATTTTTATAATAGGGGGGGTATCAACGGATGCCCCCTTATCTTTGTTTATTGTTACAAGAGAAGGTCTGGAAATGTTCTTAATCCTTTAAAATACCCATGCACAGGATGTCCTGCACATGGGTAAAATGTTTTTAAAGACGTTTGATAATGATAGGCTTGTGATTTTTCATCATGGTAAGGCATACTGCTGTTCATTAGAGAGTCAATGGGGATGTTCAAAGGTCTTACACCTGCTGTTTGAGAAAGTCAAATAACCTACACAAGCATCTCTCCACCATTCAGCGTCATTCTTCTGAATATCCAGTTTCTCAGATACCTCATTAAAAATTTTCGCTGACATAGGGCTTGAGCTTTTGCCCACATTTTTTTTGTATTCCTCAACTTGCGAGATACCTTTGTCATAGTGCAGGCATATCTCGTCCCAAAGTTCTCTACCAGAAGAAAAGCTTATAGTCCCATGGGAGATGGTGGAACCAAAGAAGAAGATTTTTTAGGGTCAGGTTTCAGGGCAGTGAATTGAATTGTGAAGCTAAATGGTATTGGTCTACATTAGCAGAACCGTTGCGTGTACAGGTCGAATCCCACTCTTATACTATTTTTGGGCGAACCGCCAAATTTGGTGGAATCAAAGATCATGAATACAGGTCTCGCGGGAACTCATCATCATATCCTTGACTGGGATAAGAAAATTCTGTCCATTCATTTGCAATCTGTTCAGCAATCTGTTCGCACGTAGGGTCCCAGGCAAGGCGGCCGAAAGCATACCCAATTGAAATATCAAAATTAGGGTCTTGACCGGTTTTTGACCTGCAATGGCTTTAACCATTTTTTGCTATGGTCGAACCTTTTCAGTCTCTATAAATATCGCTGTCGAGACATTCTTCATAAATAGTGCCATGGTGGACGAGATGATTGGATTTATTCTTGAATTCCATTCATGGGGGTGTTATAACAGCCACGTGGCTGAAAATTAGGACCGTTTTTGATCTGGATAATGACGTTGTCTGCAAATTGGCCGTGTGATTTGAGGGATTGGCCTGTCGCTGCTGGTAGGGGTTGTATACGAAGGCTCTCCACATAATGATTCCACCATAGGGAGCTACTGCTTCGACAGCATATTTGCGCCGTCGGCGTGGG